>WNGJ01011996.1_pt1 | contig 24028 bp, 21 predicted proteins | sample 5400611 | NCBI WGS metagenome assembly WNGJ01 (sample SAMN13153375, study PRJNA577476) | soil metagenome | isolation source: 40 cm soil or saprolite under Garry oak tree replicate 1 | place: USA:California | collected 2016-06-15
AGATCGTCGCCGGCCTGTTGTTGATGGTCATCGGCTGGGTGTGGTGGTGGCCGGCCGGGTGGCTGGGCGCGGCGTGTGTGGCCTACGCCCTGGTGGCCGCCACGGTGCGGCACATCCACGAGCGGCAGATCACCGACCACACCGTTCCTGACTGGCCTGGCACCGACCAGGACATACCGCTGACCAGGACATCTCTGACCGCAACGTCGTCGACCAGAACGGGGAAACCGAATGACCTGGGAGTCCTACGCCTCCGTGCGGCGGGCCGACCGGATCGCTGCGGCCGAGCAGGACCGCGCCGACCGGGCCGAGCAGGCCCAGCAGCGGCTCGCCGCGCAGAACGCCGCGGCCGCGAACCGGCGCACCGACCGGGTGACCGCCGCCCGGATCGCGGCCGACCGGCGCACCGTACGCCGGGCGTTCATGACGTCGTTGCCCGACAAGGGTTTGGAAGCCCTGTGGGCCACTGATCGTGCTGCCGATCACCCTGGCCTGGCACGCCCAAGCCCTGTTCGCCGACACCATCGGCTTCCACGGCGCATGGGCGAACGCGTTCCCCGGCGCGGTCGAGGTCGCGGCCTGGGTGTGCGTGTTCGAGTCCGCCCGCCGCATCCACGCCGGCCGGGCCGCCGGCAGTCTGCGGTACTGGACCTGGGTGCTGGCCGGGTTCGCGGCCGCCATCAACGCCGCGCACGGCCTGCACGACGGTGGCCTGCCCGAGGGCCTGTCCCTGGCCGGGCTGTCCCTGCTCGGGGTGCTGCTACACACCATCCGCCAGGGCCTGGACCGTGCCGAGCACGCCGGCGGTGTCCTGGCGGTGCGGCGCGCGGTGTGGCGTCGGGTGCGGTACCCGCGGCTGTCGCTGGCCGCCGCGAGTATCCGGGCCGCCCGGGAGCTGGACGCCGCCACCGCGTGGCGGTTGGCGTGGACCGACCGCTACGGCGTCGGGCCCGGACACCACCCGCCGGGAACGGCGCCTGGCCCGGCTGATCGTGGGCCAGGAGGACAAGGACGCCCGCACCGCCGCTCGCAACGGTGACCTGGCCATTGTCGACGGCCGGGTTCGGCTGGGGTTCGGCCCAGCGGTGAAGGCGTTCGTCGACGCCGAACGCCAGGCCGCGGTGGCGGTCGCCGAGCGGGCCGAGCAGCACGCCCGCGCGGTGGTCCAGGACGCCCAGGACGTCCTCACCGCGGCGGGTCTGCTGTTCGGCCCGGATGCCCTTCGGTCCGAACAGGACCCGGGCGAACCCCTGAACGAACAGGCCGAACTGTCACCCCGCGCGGCGGAACTGCTGCCCGATCTGCACGCCGCGATCGGCGCCGGCCTGGTGCCGGCGAACCCTTCGGTCGCCACGATCCGCGACTGGGTCCGGACCTCCCGACGGGAACGTCTGGGTGTGCCGGCCGCGCAGGAACTGCGGGACGCGGTCAAGGGCCTGCACCTGCTCGACCAGCCCGTCGACGTCGACCAGGCCCACGCCGAGCGGGTGGCGTCATGACCTCGATGACGGGGGCCGGTGGATCCCGCCGGCTCCCCGCCCCACCCGCTGCCGGTTCCGCCGGCCCACCACGACCACCTCGACCGGCCCGGCTCTCCACCATTCTCTCCGGAAGGAACCGATTGTGGCTGCTACCACGGATAACGCGGTGCACGTGACCGTCGACATCGTGCTGCTGTCCGAAGTGGACGGCGAGCAGCACGTTCTGTTGGTCCGCCGCTCCCACGACAGCGACGCCTACCCCGACCAGTGGGCACTGCCCGGCGGCTATGTCGACGCCGGCGAACGGATCGACACCGCCGCCCGCCGTGAACTCGCCGAGGAAACCAACCCACCACGGCGGCCACCTACCTCGGCCGCCGCGTCCGCTGGTGCGGCGGGGACCTCTACGTGCCCGCCGAGCACTGCCGACCAGGCGCCCCGGTCACCCACGAACGGGTCGAGGTGGCGCCCCACATCTGGGAACTCGCCGACGGCGTGCGGATCACCGCCGGCGACGAGGGGACCGTCGTCGCGTTCCTCGGCGTGGACGAGCTGGGTGAGGTCTACCGCGTCCAGTTCACCTCCGGCGCCGTCTTCACACTGGGCCTGCCCCAGCCCCACACGATCGCCATCGCAGCGGCTTGAGCGCCGCACATCATCTCGGCGACCGTTGACTCGGCCCCGCTCGGTGTGCTCGTCGTCGGCGCCCGGGGCGAGGCCAACGGCGGGGGTGGTAACGGCGTTACCACCCCCGCCGAGCCGATCACCGGTCGGCGCGGAGCGCGGGTGGTAACGCCGTTACCACCCACCGAACCGATCACCGGTCGATGTCACCCGAACCAGCGTCGTCGATCTCCTCGGTCAACAGGCGAATCAACTCGGTCAACTCCACTGGGCTGAACCGCTGCCGGATCGACGCCGCCGCGATCGCCGGCGTGCTCGCCCGGATGGTCCGCTGGCGCGGAGCGGGGGTGGTAACGCCGTTACCACCCAACAGCCGGTACGGCTTGCCGGCCGCCACGATCCGCTTCTGCTCGGACGCCGACAACTCGCCCATCTGCCGCGCCAGCTCGATCTTCAGCTCGCCCCGCTCGAACGCCGCCTTCAACGCGGGGATCAGCTTCAGCAGCGCGAGCCGCTGAATGACGTAGGGATGCGACTTGCCGATCTGCCGGGCGAGTTCCCGCTGCGAGAACCCGTGCTTGGCGATGGACTCGGCCATCGCCTCGGCCTCCAACAGCGGCGGAAGGTTCCGGTGATGCCCGTTCTCGATCAGCATCGCCATGTACATCGACTCGGCGAGCTCGTCGTTGACGATCACCGGAACCAGGTCGTCCACCGCGGCCCTGCGGACCGCCAGCAGCCGCCGGTTACCGATCAGCACGACCCAGGTCGCGGTGCCGATGGTGGCGGCCTGGTCCGGGAACTCCGCGAGGAACGCGTCCGCCGTGCACACCACGAGCGGTTGGATGACCTTGGTCCGACCCTTGATGGTCTCGGCCATGCCCTCGATCTCGTCGTCCTCACCCGGATACCGCTTGTTCAGCGGGTTGAGGGCAACGGAGTCGACCGGCACCACCATCCAGCCATCCGCACGGCCCGACGGTGAGTCCGGCACGGCGCCGGCCGTGGGCAGGACTGCCACCGCGGTCGACGGCGAGCTGGTTTCCTCCGGGTCGAGGAAGTCTTCGTCGGCCAGGTCCGCGAGGTTGATGTTCTTCCCCATCAGGCCCCCATCTCCCGCACCGCCGAGTCCACGGCGTCGCCGGCAGAACCGGGCTGGCGGGTGGTAACGCCGTTACCACCAGGGTCGGTGAGCGCGTGCTTCGGTTCGCTGCCGCTGAGGGCCAGCAACTCCACCGCGAACCGGAAGAAGTCCGTGCGCGCCTCCATGGCGACCTTGTTCTTGGCGTAGCTGACCACGGTCAACCCGCCACCAGGAGCACGGGTGTGCAGCTTGTAGTGCCGGATGACGGTGTTGTAGCGCGGGTAGCCCTTGCGCTTGATGTATTCCAGCGTCTGGTTCAGGTCGTAGTCACCGTCGCGCGGTTCCCAGTTGTTCACCAGGATCTTGAAGGGCTTGCCGCTGGGCTTGATGACCTGCTCGATGGTCCGCGAGGCTGGTGTGAACGCCATCGGCTCCGGTTCGACCGGCACCGTCACGTCATCCGCCATCTCGAGTACGGCCTTGAGGATCGTCAGCTTCGCTTCCGACCCCGGCTCGTCCAACGCGCCTGGCGTGTCGACGAAGATGTGCGCGTACTTGCGCAGCCGCTTCAGCTTGGCCAGCTCGTACGGGTTGTCGTGGAGTTGCAGGAAGTCGAACGGGAGGTTGTCTCCGGCTCGCTTCGCCCACTCGTACATGGATGCCTGGCGGTCCACGGATATCCCGAGAACCGGGGTGTTGTCCGGTGTGCCGCCCATCGTGTCCGCGACCGTCGCGGCCGTCTGGACAACGACGGTGGTCTTGCCGACGCCGCCTTTCTGATTCATCACGGCATGCACTCGTGCCACTGCGAACCTCCGTATGCTTTCCCGGCGCCCCCGCCGAGGCCCGGTACTTCGGATTGTGTGGCAGCAGAATGCCAGGTCCGCCCCCGTAACAGCAGGTCAACCCGCCGGAAACCGGTCACAATCGGCTTGTGTTCGGGCATCTGCTCGGCCGGGGTCACCGGCGCCGTACGCACAAACTCAGGTGGGCGATTCGCCATGCCGTGCGGCTGGCGCGCGGTGGTGATCAACCCATCACGTCGGAGCCGACTCCCATACTGGCCTGGTGGCCGAACCGATCCCGCTGTTCCCGGCGCACCGCGTGGTGGACCCGACCCGGTTCGCCACCAGCCAGCACCGCCTGTTCACCGGCCAGAACCTGCACATCGGCCGGTCCACCACCGTGCACGCGGTGACCTGGGCAGAGTGGATCAACGGCCTCACCTTGCCTGGCCCGGCGTGTCACCAGGGGTGGTCCGGGCTGGGCGCGGCCGGCGAGCTGCTCCCCACCCGCAACCCGGTGTCGTGTGTGAAGTGCCGGCGGCTGGCCGGAGAACCGCTGGACATCGACCAAGCCGAGTTGACGTTGTTCAGCCTGCCCGTGAGCAGCGCCAGGCTGTCCTCGGGCGACGCGGCGGCCAGCAGAGCGCACAGCGGATCTCCCACCGGGGTGGCGAACTCATCAACCCAGCCGGACGCATCAGTGCTCACCGCGCGACGGTAATGCTCGGCGAGCGCCCGTCGTGCTCGCGTGAGCGCTCGGCGAGCGCTCGCGTGCTCGCGTGCTCGCGTGAGCGCTCGTGCCGCTCGCCGAACTGCTCAGCCCCCGCTCGCTGAGCACCCCCGCCCCGCTCGCCGAGCGCGGACGCTGGACTCGGCGATGGTCACCCGACCTGGCTGAGCGCGGCCACGAGCGCGCGAGCGCCGCGGCCGGGCAGCAGCTCGTGGGCCCGGTCGATCGCGGTGTTCTTGCTGATCTGCGCACCCCAGGGGGTGGGGTGCGGGCGGCGAGCACGACACCATCCAGCACACCGTTGGCGTAGGCGTCCTCACTGGCGAGCGGCATGAGCACAGGCTGCTCGCCCTGCTCGCTCGCGCCGCTCGCCGTGCTCGCCGACCTGCTCGCGGTGCTCGCGTGACTGCTCCTCCACTCGGGGGAGCGCTCGCCGAGCGGGTCATGCCGCTCGGCCCGCTCGCTTTCTTGTTCGACCTGCCTGCCTACGGCCAGGCTCATGGTGTGCTGAGGCCGGCACTGGGTCCAGGTCCACTCCAGCGTGCCATCCTCTTTCGGTCCACACTGAAGCGACAGCCGGTGTGGAGCATGACCTGCTCGCGCGCAGTGCGCGGCGAGCGGCCCGAGCACCACAAGGTGCTCGGGCCCTATCCAGCCGAGCGCTCGGCGTGCTCGCGCCGCTCGCCGTGCTCGTGTTCCTGCTCGCCGAGTTGCTCAGGCTGCTCGGCCGGGTCGGGACGTTGTGCTCGCCGGCGCCGCACACTGGACTCGGCCACGGTCACCCCGATCTGGCCGAGCGCGGCCACGAGCGCGCGGGGTGTCCGGTCGGGTAACAGTTCGTCGGCCAGGTCGATCGCGGCGTTCTTGCTGGTCTCCGCCGCCCATTCCGGTGAGGTGTGCGCGGCGAGCAGGACACCGTCGAGCATGCCGTTGGCGTAGGTGTCCTCGCTCGCGGCCGGGACGAGCATCATCTGCTCGCGGCCGACACGCTCGGCGAGCGCACCCTGCTCGCGCACCTGCTCGGCGAGCGCACCCTGCTCGTGGATCTGCTCGGCGTGCTCGGCGCGGACCGGCTCTGGCTGCTCGTGTTGCTCGCCGTCGGTGCTCGCGCCGCTCACGGAACTGCTCGCGCCGCTCACGGAACTGCTCGCGCCGCTCACGGAACTGCTCGCGCCGCTCACGGAACTGCTCGCGCCGCTCACGGAACTGCTCGCGCCGCTCACGGAACTGCTCGCGCTGCTCGCGGTGGTGCTCGCCTCGGCCCCCACCCTGCTCGGCCCGCTCACCGTCGCGCTCGGGGTGCTCGGGGTGCTCGCCTGCGCCCAGGGTGAGGCCAGCGGCAGGGTGGCCAGCTCGCGCGCGTGGCGCAGCACCGCCAGCTCGGCGAGCATCCGCTCCCGCATCACCGGGTCATGCGCGACATAGGACGCCCGCAGTGCCCGCGACAGCCGAGCGGTACGCAACGCTGTCTGCTCGCCCAACGCCAGTTGAGCGGCCCGGCGAGCGGCCCGCTCACGGGTACGGGTCAGGGCGTCCCGGTCGTCATCGGCCAAGCCCAGCCGCGACAGGACCCGCTCCCGCACCTCTATGCCGACCCGCGCCCACGTCCCGGTCCGGACCCTGGTGTGGTTGCGGATCTCGATCCCCAGGGCCAGGTGCAGCATCACCAGGCTCAGGGTCGGACCCAACGCGACCCGGGCGATGCCCTCGATCGGGCCCGACAGCAGCAACGCGGCATAGGCGGACAGGCCGCACAACACCCACGCCACCATGCGGGGCGCACCCGCCGGGCCCGGCCGCCCGGTCACCGGATCCATCCGGCGTACGTTGACGCGCATCCCCAACGCACACGCGATCAGCGCCAACTCCACCACCGAGAACATGACCACTCGCTCGGCACCGGTGACGCCCAGCCGGTCACCGAAAAACCGCCACGAGGTATTCAGACTGACCGCCAGTCCACCGACCGAGGCCAGGTAGTAGAACCACGGGGTGCCCGGCGGCATCCGCCGCACGATCCGACGGCCCAGCACAGCGAGCAGCACGACCGCCATGACGGCGCCGGCGATCAGCAACGGGGTGCGGTAGCGGGTGACGTCCTGAACCAACGTGGCGATCATCGAGTGGGGACCTCTCGAACGAGTGTTCGTGCCAGCAGTGGCCGAGTCTGCCGGTCGTGCCCGAGATGGTCACGCCGACCCACCGAGCCAGACCAGGACCGGTCGCCAGCCAGCGGCGCGTCGTCCCGGTCTACCACTGTCCCCGGTCAGCGTCTCCGCCGACCGGGACGGACGCCTGCCCCGCCCTACTTGCTGTCGAGGTAGGCGTTCTCGATCACGTTGGCGTCGGTGTTGTACCAGTAGGTGATCTTGCGGTACTTGCCGGCGATGAACTGTCCTCACTGGCGAGCGGCACGAGCACGGGCTGCTCATCTTGTTCGCTCGCGCTGCTCGCGGTCGTGCTCGGCGAGCGGTCAGGCGCCCAGAGGAGACCACCGGGAGCGTCGCCAACGTGGCGCAGCACCGCCACGCCAGTCCGGCGAGCATGCACGCACCGCCCGCACGGGTACGGGCGGTGCGCTCATCGTTGCCCAGACCCAGCCGGGACAGGACCACTCCCGGATCTCCACCCCGACCCGTGCCCACGCAGCGACTGCTTAGCTGTTCAGCGAGATGAGGCGCTTGATCGCGCCGGTCGTCGTGGCGGCCGGCTGCTTCGCGGCTGGCTGCTGAGCACTTTGGCTGCTGTTGTTACTGCTGGGTGTTGCTTGGTGGCTCGGGGCGTTGGTGTTGCCGACCGCGTTGGGGTCGTCTCGGGCACCCTTGTCGACGGTGTAGTTCGGGTTGTTGTTGCTCGTGGCGTGAGCGACGCTGGCAGCGCCCTTGCTGCTGCTGTTATTGCTGCCGCTGTTATTGCTGTTCTTAGTACTGCTGTTGTTACTGCCGGGTGTTGCTTGGTGGCTCGGGGCGTTGGTGTTGCCGACCGCGTTGGGGTCGTCTCGGGCACCCTTGTCGACGGTGTAGAGCTGGTTGTTGTTGCTCGTGGCGTGAGCGACGCTGGCAGCGCCCTTGCTGCTGCTGTTGTTGGTACTGCTGTTGTTGGTACTGCTGTTGTTGGTACTGCTGTTGTTGGTACTGCTGTTGTTGGTACTGCTGTTGTTGGTACTGCTGTTGCGTTGACGTTGCCGACCGCGTTGGGGTCGTCTCGGGCACCCTTGTCGACGGTGTAGAGCTGGTTGTTGTTGCTCGTGGCGTGAGCGACGCTGGCAGCGATCTGGTGCTGGAGACCCTGGGTGTCGCCGGTCCGCACGGTGTCCGGCCCGTTGATGTTGTTGTCCAGGTTCGACTTGAGGTAGGCGCCGCTGGGTTGGAACGACGACATTGACTTGCCATTCTCGGTCGTTCCGATGGCGGCATCGTGCACGCGTTGGGCGTATTCCGCCTTCGTCTCACCGGGCAGCGGCTGCAATTGCTGCAGGGCAGCGAGGTAGTTCTGCTCGAACTGGGTCTGCGTGTTGGTGTAGGTGTCCTGTGCGGTGGTGGCGAACTGCTTCTGCACCGTGGCGACGGTGGATTGGTTCTGGCCTGGCTTGAGGTGGATGGTGTAGGACTTGCCGTCCGCGCTGAGCTGCACGTCGATGCCCTGAGACCGCAGCTTGGCGATCGCTGCGGCAGTGCCCTGCTGGCTGGCGTAGGTGTTCACGTCACCCTGCTGGGACAGCTGAAGACCCGCCAGCAGTTGGGTTTGCACGTCGGCCTGACGCATCGCGTCGCTGGTCTGCAACCCCTTGGCGAAGTCGCCCGTGTTGCCATAGGTGGGGCTGGTCGCCCCGACGCCGTGCTGCTGGCCGATCACGTTCGCCCGCACACCCTGGTTGATGGTGTTGTTCGTGTCGTTAAGGATCTTGTTCTGCAGGTTCGTGTAGTTCTGCAACCAGGTTTGAGACGGGTTGTACTGGAAAGAAGCGGTGTCCGTGCTCGCCGTGGTCGAGTACATGCTGGTGGCGTTGGCCCTGGTCTGGTAGGTGCTCATGGCTGCGGCGAGGGTGCCCGGGGTGATCTGACTGGCCGGCACCCCCCACGCGGCCAGCTGGCTCTTCAGCTGGTTGACCTGGGAAACAGTCTGATCGGCAGCGCCTGAGGGGAGGTTCTTGCGGTATTTGAGGACGAGCGCCAGGATGTTGTCGATTTGGCCGGTTTGAGTGTTGACGACGGTGTTGCCGACGGGTTTGGCGATGGCCGAGGGATTGTTGCCGTACGTGATGGTTTCGGCTGTAATCTCCTGGCTCTGCGCTTGGTTGTACAGCGTGTTCCATGCCTGTTTCTGTGCCGCGACGCACTGGCTGTTGTTGCCACAGTTCTGGCCGGCGATCTGCTGCGCCTGGGGATCGTTGGCCAGCCGCGCGTAGAGCAACGCCAACGCCGCCGAGTCGTTGCCTCCGTGGGCGATCATGTTGTTGACGTCGTCCTGGATCAAACTGATGTGGTGGTACCACGCGTCAAACCGGGATGGGCTGTTGCCGACATACATTTCGCCGCTGGTACTGGCCAGTTGGACGTCCCCACCGGCGAACTTGAGCATGTTGTTGTGCTCCTGCTCCAGGTGCATCAGCAGGGTCTGGGGGTCCGTCGCCGAGTTGATCGCCGTCTGTAGGCCATCCCCGATAGGTGCCGCGACCACCATGGCGGCGGTATCGGCGATCGCGCCGCTGTTGCCGCCGACGGTGAGATCGGATCCGAGCGCCGTGTTCGACCCGCTGGGACCGACCAGTTGCGTGTCCACGGTCGTGGGTTTGGCCGTGGACACGACAACGTTGGGAGCCTCCAGGGTGGCGGCTTGACCGGTGATCGGCGTGACCGTGTCTGCCGAGTTGCTGGTGCTGGCCATGCTGTTGTCCGTGGCGGTCGTCTGGGCGCCCTGTGTCGTGATGCTGGTGTCTGTGCTGCCCGGAGTGGTCACAGCGGCGTTGCTCCGGACAACCGGCGACGTCGTCGCGGTCGCGGTGCTGCCATTGCCGATCTCCAGTCCAGGCAGCGTGAGTTGGATCGGCTGCTGCTCGGGGACCGGCAGGCCACCCTGTCCGCCGTTGGTTCCCGTCTTCGTCCCGCTCATCGTGTTCGTGGTACCGGCGGGGGCGAGGCCGTCGGAATAGTTGCCGCGGGGGATGGTGTTGAGCAGGCTCTGTTCGGTCTGGCGTGCGGTGTTGAGTTCCTGCTGTAGCTGGGCGCTCAGTTGGGGATCGGTGGTCTGGCTGAGCTGGGTCTGCAGGTCCTGAACCCGGTTCACCAGTGCGTCCTGCAACGACAACTGCTGTCTGTGGGGCGACCGTTTGACCTGCCGCCGGAGCGGTCTCGACGGTGTTGGTGCCAAAACCGGGCAGGGTCAGTTGGGTGGCTGCTTGTTCGGTCGCCACACCCCCGGTCGTGTTCGGTTGGCCGCCCGCGGCGGTGAGGCCGGTGGAATAGCCGGTGCCCGACGTGCTGGCCGCTGACGCGTCGAACAGGCTCTGTTCGGTCTGGCGTGCGGTGTTGAGTTCCTGCTGTAGCTGGGCGCTCAGTTGGGGATCGGTGGTCTGGCTGAGCTGGGTCTGCAGGTCCTGAACCCGGTTCACCAGTGCGTCCTGCAACGACAACTGCTGTCGTCGGCGACGGCGGTTGTGCCTTGCCCCGAGTAGCCGACATAGGTGTCGGACGGCGCGAAGGTGTTGGCCGGCGCTCCGGTCGGTCCGGTGGGGACAGGGGAACCGGTGATGATCTGGCCGGACGATGCGGAACTCTGTGCCTGGTAGCCGGCGCTGTAGTCAGGCAACGCAAAGGGCTGGCCGGTCGCGGCGAGGTACTGCTCGTCGAGCAGGTGGGATTGGTAGGCCAACTGCTGCAGGGCGTTCGAGTTCTCGGCGGTGAGCGGCGTATCCATGATCTGCTGGTCCAACTGATCAAGTTGGGCCCGCAGGGCGGCCACGTCGGGGGATGTTTCGGTGGCCGTGGTACCCGTGGTGGCGCTGGTCGGTGCGGTCTGCGTTGCCTTGCTTGTCATGTCGGCGACTTCCCAGGCCGGCAGTGGCGTGCTGATGCCCTGATCGATGCGCGGCTGCAGTGCGCCCCACACCTGCTCGACCGCAGCACGTAACTGGGCGTCGGTCACCGGGCCAGCGCTGTTCAGCCGGGTGGCGACCGCGTCCAGCACCGGACCGGCCAGTTCGTCCGCCTGCGTTGCCGTGAGCGGGTTCGTCCCGGTAGGCGTTCCCGGATTGTCCACGATGCTGCCGCCGGCCGTGTCCAGCGCGATCCGCTGCACCTGGGCCTGGGCGTCCTGCACCGTCTGGATGAACTGCTGGCGCAGTCGGGTCGCGATCGCGTTCAGCTGATCCTGCGCCGGTGTCGAGGACGCCTGTAGCCCTGGAGAGTTCTGGACAACGGCGGGCTGCTGGTTGGTCGCTGCCGGATCGGTGGCCTGCTGGACAGTCGCGGCTGGCGTGGCACTGGTGTCCGAGGTAGTGGGTGGCGCCGGCGGTGTGTTGTTGGCGGGCGTCGTGTTGGACTGGGCCGCTGGGGGCAGGGCCTGGACGGTCCGCCATGGCGTGCTGGCAGCGCTGGCCGGGGCGCCGCTGTCCAGGACGGGAGTGATCTCGGTGTTGTCGATCAGGTAGACAGTGGCGTCCGGACCGGTGAGGACGGGGTCGGCCACCAGCCGGGTGTGTACCTGGTCGGCCACGTTGACCGGCGCACCGGAGAGGTCGACCACCACGCCGATCGGGGTGGAGGTCGTGGTCGCCGATTTGTTCACCTGCGTGTACTTGGTCCTGATACCGGCGACGATCTTCGCCGGATCCCGGGTGCGCGGGCTGTAGACGACGTAGTTGCGCACGGCCGGGTCGGTCGCGGTCGCTCCGGGCGGCAGCACCTGGTAGGTGCGTGGCATACCACTGGCCTGCGGCAGTTGCCGGAGCTGACCGCGTAGTCCGGTCACGTAGGAGGTGAAGGCGTTGACCGCGCTCGGTCGGCCCGCGGGCTTGGCGGTGCTGGGTGTGACTGGTGTGGCCGCGGGTAGCGCGGGCACGACCTGTGGCGGTTGCTGGGCGATCGGCTGTGGCGGCGCGGCCTGCTGTGGCGGCGCGGCCCGCTGTGGTGCCGGTTGCTGCTGCGCGGCTGGCTGCTGAGCTGCGGGTTGCTGGACAGAGGGTTGCTGGACCACCGGCTGTTGGCTGGCTGGTGCCGGCGGCGCCGCGGTGGGCGCCGCCGGTGGCAGCGCGGCCGCCTGCGGAAGGCTGCTCACCTGCGGCGGGTTCGCGGTACCGAAGATCCGGGGCAGCAGCTTGTTCGGGCCGGTGAGCGCACCCTTGTCGTCGACGGCGAGGCCCATCGGCTTGACCAGGAACCGCAGCAGTTGTCGGAACGAGGCTGACTCTTCGAGGGGGAGAGACACCACGACAGTGCCCTCGCTGGAGACGTTCAGCAATTTCACCAGGTCGATGGGCTTTATCGGCGTTATGCCAAGGATGTCCAGGACCGCGTTGATCCGGTCGGCCCACGCCGACGGGCTAAGTTTGACGGCGGCGACCGCTTCGAGGGTGAGCTTGCCGTCCAGGCTGAACTTGCCGTTCGGGTCGGTCAGCTTCGGCCATCCCGCGGCCAGTTCCCAGGAGAGCTTCACCTCGACGGGGAGTTTCAACGGCTGCTGGATGACTGGCACGAGCAGGCCCGGCGACAGCGCGAAATCCAGCTTGTAGGAGACCTTGTCCTGGTGCTTGACGGTGGGTGTGCCGGGAGGTGACGACGTTCCCCCCGTGGCGACCGCTTTCTGGGGGGTGCGACTGAACAGGTTGATCGTGGTCCACTGCACCTGGTTGAGTGCCTGTTCCCACTTGGTGCCGACGGCGATCTGAATGTTGCCACCGACATCGAAAATGACGACTGGAATGACCGGCCCCAGATGTCCGAGCGGAATGTACCCGTTGGGGCCGTTGATCCACTCCGTGAGACCTTTGGCGAGTCCGCCGATGCCCAGCGGCGCTTGTTCGACATTGGGCGCGATCCGTATGGCGTTCGGGACTTCTTCGTAGCTCAGTCCGGTGGCTGTGCGGATGATCTGCAACAACCATGCTTGGGACGGGCGATCGTAGAGCAGCTTGATCTGGATGTTGCCGTCGACGCGCTGGGAGAGCGCCACCAACGGGGCGGCGACTGCTTTCGCGCCCCTGCCCAGGGCGGCACCGATCGACTGGGCGACCGTCGGCGGGTTCGATCCGGCAACGGGAGCCGGGCCCTGCGCCTGTCCCGAAGTGCTGGCGGTGGTTTGTCCGAGGGCGGGAAGTTGGGCCTGCGACTGACCAGGACTGCTCAAGTAGGTATCGAGGACCTGGGGGGTTACCTGTCCGTTCGCCGCGATCGTCGCCAGTTTCCAACCCGGCTTCCACAGCCGTTTGAGCCGCACCGCGACCGGGATCCGCCCGCTCTGCCACAGCACCTGCGTTGTCGCGAGCATCCGGTTGCCGGCCTGCTGCTGGTACTGGTCGAGTTCCGTGATCAACGTGTTGATAGCTGTGACCGCGCCGCTGACCCGCAGGCGCGCCGCTCGGCTGCTGATCTGTCCGCTCAGCGTGACCAGTCGCGGGATCAGCTGGTTGATGTTGCCGGTCGCGCTGTCGCTGGTGCGCTGCAGGGCACGCATGGTCGCCGCGGACGGGGTTGGTTGCCCCGCCGCCGGCAGCATGCTGGCCTGTGTCTGGGCGAGTTCCCTGGTCGCGTCGATGAGTTGTTGTTCGAGTCCGAGGAAGCGGTTGACCAGTCCTTGGAGGTCGGCCGCGCCGGACACCGCCGGGATGTGGACCTGGCGGGCGACCGCGGTCGGTCCGACCGGCACCGGGGGGAGAGGCTGATTCCTGGCCTGCAACTGGATCGCTTCCAGCTGCGCGGCCAGCGCGGTGATCGGCGTGACGGCGGTGCTGACCCCCAGTTTGGCCGCTTGGGTGTTGATCTGCTCACCGAGGGCGATGAGGTTCGACTCCAGTTCGGCCACGGTGCCGACCAGGTCGTCGACCGCCCGTTGCAGTTTCGGCTGGCCCACGTCCGGCTGCTTGGCCAACGCGGCCTTCCGTGTGGCTTCTGCGCTGGCGAGTCGCGTGGACGCGTCGGCGAGTTGTTGTTCGAGTCCGAGGAAGCGGTTGACCAGTTGTTGGAGGTCGGCCGCGCCGGACACCGCCGGGATGCGTATGCCGGCCGCAACTGGTGGCTGTCCTGCCATCGACGCCGGGACAACCTGTTGATTCGAACTGCCCGATCCCGAATTCTGGCCCGGGGTCGGCGCCGAGGCTGCCGCCGCGGTGGCCGGCACGACGAGCGTGGCCACACCGCCGACGACAACGATCATGATCAGCACGATGGTCGACAGCCGGCCGAAACGGCGCCGGTCAGAGCCCGCGCGCAGGGTATGCGCGCCGGGATCGGGGTGGTCTGGCGTGTCCCCCGCTGGCGGGGCGAGCCGTGGTTCGGGGCGGACACGACGACGCCGACTGCGCTGTCGGATGGGCGGGGGCCACGCAGGTCGATGGCCTGTAAGGCGTTGCGTGTGGGTGGCTGTGAAGCCGAGGGCGACACAGGCGATGCCGGCCAGGAGCAGCAGCGTCGCGACCGCGAGCGCCCACCCAGGAGTGTGAGACATCCCAATCCTTTTCCGAGGAGATAGCGGCCTCGCGGTTGGTCGTTGGTTCTGACCGGCGCGAGGTGATGCGCGAACCGGGTCAGTACCAGGAGTGGTGTTGCCAGAAAGTCCAGGCGGCGCAAGCCCCGCGGTAGCGGGTGTTGACGTAGGACCGCATCCACAGCAGTTGGGTGGTCGGGTCGTCACGCCAGCCGGGCCCGGCGGTGGCCATCTTCGTGGCGGGCAACGCCTGGGCCAGCCCGTAGGCACCCGAGGACCGGTTCGTCGCGCGCACGTTCCACCCCGACTCGCGGGTGATGATGTTGGCCGCGCACGAGTACTGCGGCCCGAACACCGCCATCGCGGCCTGGTGCACCGCGTCCGTGCCGGCACGGGCCGACGGGACCGGGGTGGCTGCGGTCGCGGGGGTGTACGTCGTGACCTGGGTGCGGCTGTGCACCGTGCTGGTGGCCGGGGTGGTCTCCCAGGATCGGTTGGTGCTGGCCGCGGGCTGGTACGTCGAGGTGGCGCGGGCGGGGATTCGTAGGGTCGCGCCGGCGCGGATGAGGGTGCCGTGCCCGAGGTTGTTCAGCTGCTGCAACGCCGGCACGGTAGTGCCGTAGCGGCGGGCCAGTCCCCACAGGGTGTCGCCCCGGTGCAGCACGATCGACCCCGCCACCGGTGCGGGAGACACCGGCGGTGCTGCGACCGCGACCGGTGCTGGCGCGGGCAGCGCCGCCGCGTGAGCCGGGGCGGGAACCGCAGCGCGAGTCGGAACGGGGCGGGGCCGGGTGTGAGCCGGTGCCATGGTGGTGTGCACCGAGACCGGGGTAGGCGCGGTGGGGACGGCGGTGCTCTGGGTGGCGGTGACCACGCTGGCCGCGCAGCACACCAACAGCACACCGATCACCACCAGCCTGGCCCGGTAGCCGAGCACGCGACGCAACCGCGCAACCAGGCCCGGCACCATGGCCAGGACACGCGGTAGGGACAGGGCACTACTCATCGGGATTCCCCCAGCACAGATCGGGAGTCGAGGCCGGCCCGGGAATGTCATTCCTGCGTGCCGAGCCGGTGATGTCTCCAGATGTAGCCCTGGAATGTTTGTCCAGCTAGAGCTCTGGACGTGCCCTGGACAATCGCTGGACAAGCCGTCAGCAGGCGCTTTGTTCCGGCCAGTTCCCGCTCCGCTGAGGCCCACCGGTTCCCGGGGCCGGCCGGCCTTGGGTCGGCGGTGGAATCGCTCACGGTGTTCGTGATCCGCTGAGGGTGGCGGGTCCACCCACACAACTGGGTGTCGGCGCCAATGTCAGCGATGGTGTCGGCGCCGGTGTCGCGGCCGCTGGGCAGCCAGCCGTCGGCGGCGGGCTGCCGCCCCCGCACGGTGCCGGCCCGGTCGTCGCCGTTGCACTCGGATATGCCCGGCCCGGGCACGGTGGACGGCTGGTTTCACGGGTCGGCGCCGGATCGGGGGCCGAGTCGGTGGTGGCCGGGGTCGGGTCGATGAGAGTTGGTGACGGGTCGGGCGTGGTGGTGTGCCCGCGTGCTGGCGCAGGCGGTGCTGGGTGGGTGTTGGTCGAGTGCCCGGCCGGGGTGTCCGGCGCGCGGGGCGATACGGGGGCCACGATCCCGGGCATGGTGGGGATCACCGATACCCGGATGGGTGTCGCGGGGCCGGAAGGCGGCGCGGGCAGAAACACAGCGGCCACCGCGGCACCCGTGACGATCACCAACAGGCTGGCCAACAGCAATTGCACCGGGCGGGCAACCAGATACCGCACCACGCCATCCACCCAACGGGCAACGTGATCGACGCAGCGGGCCCAGCGCCCGAAGGAGAAGGGCATCACACGGTCCTCGAGGAAACACGGCGGTGACCAGAACGACCAGGGACGGCCGAGCAGACGCGAGAGGTTCACACCCGCCACAGATGAAATGCCAGCGCCACCCCCCCGGACCAGCAGCCCGGACAATCACCGGACGAATCCCGGACGCCACACCGTGCCCGAACAAGCCGCCGGTACGGTCAGATCTGGATAGAGTCCATAGGTCTGGACCATCACCCCGGGGCGCTCTGATCACCTCGAGCGGTCGCGGGCGGCGAGCGCGAGCGGACCGCACCGGGGATCTGCCGCGGTTGCTGGGCCAGACGGGTGGACTTCGCCCGAGCAGCAACACCGAAGTCCCCCGCACACGGGCCGCCGCGCATCCCCTGATCTGCCGCAAGAACACCTCCGCAGATCACCACCGTCCGCAGCGACCCCGGTACACGGGTGAGTCGTCGCTGAACCGATGGCTAGCGGCCCACGTCAGTGTTGTGGACAGATAGGCCCACGCGACACAGCGGGACAGAGGGGAAGGGCCGATGGCCGGCAGGCAACGCCAAGCGGTGGAGGCCGCGGCGCCGCAGTTACGGGAATTCACCGCACAGTTGCGCACACTGGTCGATGAGCGGTTCGTGTCCGTGCAGGATGTCGCGAAAGCCGCGCATGTCGGTCGTTCCACGGTGTACGAGGCATTGTCCGGCCGCCGGCTGCCCTCCCGCGATGTCGTGCTCGCGATCGTGCGCGCCTGCGGCGGCCAGGAGTCCGACTGGCACGAGCGCTGGCAGGCCACCCGCCTGGCCCTCCTGCACACCCCCGACACCACCGCACCAGAATCAGGGGACGCGGACCAGCCGGCCGGCAACCGGCCGCTGACCACACCGCTGACACCCACCGACCCGCGGCGGGTCGGGCCGTTCCGGTTGCAGGGCGTGCTGGGGTCGGGTTCGGTGGGCCGGGTCTACCTCGCACACACACCCGGCGGGCAAGCCGTCGCGGTCAAAGTCGTCCGACCGGAATTCGCCGACGACCCCGGATTCCGGCGCCGGTTTCACCGGGAGGTCACCGCCGCCCGCGCGGTACACGGCCTGTTCACCGCACCGGTGATCGACGCCGACCCCGACGCGCCACGCCCGTGGTTAGCCACCGCGTACGTGGCGGGCCCCTCACTGCGCGCGGTGGTCCTGGACCACGGCCCGATGCCCACCGAGAACGTGACCCGACTGGCCAGCGGGGTGTGCGAAGCGCTGCACGCCATCCACGCCGCGGGGATCGTGCACCGCGACCTCAACCCCGGCAACGTGCTGCTGGCCGCGGAAGGCCCCAAAGTCATCGACTTCGGTATCGCCCATGCCGCCGACGCCAGCCACCACACCCGCACCGACAGCCCACTGGGCACCGCCGCGTTCATGGCCCCCGAACAGGCCACCGGCGGCCAGGTCAGCCCGGCCACCGATGTGTTCGCGTTGGGCGCGTTGCTCACCTACGCCGCCACCGCGACACCCCCGTTCGGGGAAGGCGCCCCCGAGACGATCCTGTACCGGGTCGTGCACGCCGAACCCGACCTCGACCAGATCGCAGACCAGCAGCTACGTGAACTGGTCGCCGCCTGCCTGGCCAAGGACCCCCAGGCACGGCCGACCGTGGCGCAGCTACGCCAGCGACTGTCCCCGGCCACGGGCGAGTTCGACGCGGCGTGGTTGCCGCCCTCGGTGGCCGCCGACCTACCCCGGCACATGTCCCCCCGCGCCCCCCGCCGCCGTCGTCGGCTTGTCGTGACCGCGGCGGCCGTGGCCGCGCTCATGCTGCTGGGCGCCGTGCTGCTACACGACGCGACCGGTTCGCCCCCCACCGGCAGCGCCAGTGGTGACCATCCCCTCGGCTTGAGCACCAGCCTTGCCCCACCGCCCCGCTCCCACACCACCGCCGCTGGTGCCGGGCCGGTGGGAACCACCACCCCCGCGGCCCCGTCATCGAGCGCACCCGCGTTCATCCCGCCGGCCGGTAACGCCCCGTCGACCGGCGGGACAGGGGCCGGTAACAGCGGCCGCGGCACCTCACCCGGCACGCAGGCCGCAGCTCACGGTGCCGTGCCCGCGCCCGCACCAGCGCAACCCGCGGTAGCACCCACGTCGCGGGTGAGTTTCGAGAACGGCACCGCGGACTGGACCGGGTACTGGGGGAAACAGAAACTGGCCGTCAACCTCACGACACAGTTCGCCTACGACGGCACCCACGCCCTGCTGGCCACCGCCGGCCCCGGTGGCGACGCCTGCGCCGTGGGCAGCGACACCATCCCCGGCGTCACCGCCGGCACCGTGGTCACCCTGCGCGTCTGGTACGACGGCCAAGGCCAGGGCGACATCCATCCCTTCGTCCAGGACCCGTCCTCCACCTCGCACTGGGCCGCGCCGATCATTCCCCTGAGTGTCACCGCGAGCCACTGGAGCACCGTGACCTTCACCGTCCCGAACGTCCCCGTCCACGCCATCGGCTTCCAGATCGACAACACCGGCAGCGGCAACCTCGATGTCGGCCTCGACGCCGTCAACTGGTAGCCACCGCACGAGGTCCGCACCCCTTGTGAACCCCGACGCGGGGGATGGCGCGTGACCGGCGGGATGATCTCGACGGCCCGCAGCGACGGCGATCAACACGAATGCGCGAGACCCGCACGGCGACTTTCCAGGCCGGCGGGCGGCCGGGGTCGACATACCCGGCCGGACGCGGCGAGCGTGGACATTCTTGGTCAACGCAATCGCCGAAAGCGCCACACGGCCACCCGAATTCCTCACTTGCCGCCCCGCCGCCGGAGCCACGGAGGGCCGCCGCGTTCGGCCGGCATGGTCTAGAAGTCCTGATGGCATCCAGAAAACCGTCCAACACCTGGCTGGACTATCAGCGCTGTGGCGTGGTGGAGGTACACACCGAACTCCACCACGAAAAAGGGTTACACGATGCGTGATCCCCTTCGCCGCCCCAGCCACAAACGCGCCGCCGCGGGTACGGCCCCGACACGAACTCGTGTTCTTGCGCATCCCGGTCGTCGGCGCGTCCAAGGAGTGTTCATCAACTATCGCGGTGAGGACACCCACAGCTACGGTGCGCTTCTCTACACCGAACTGGCCCGGCGGTTCGGGAGGAACCGGGTGTTCCTGGACGCCGAGTCCATCCCCGCTGGCGCCGACTTCGCCACAGAGTTGCTGGTCCGGGTGCGGTCGGCCCGAGTGCTGTTAGCGGTGATCGGGCCACGCTGGCTGTCCGCCACCGACCCCACCGGGCAGCGCCGGATCGACGACTCGACTGACTGGATCCGCCGCGAACTCGCCGAAGCCTTCACCTACGGTGTCCGGGTGATCCCCGTACTCACCGACCAAGCACAGATGCCGGCCGAGGTGGAACTGCCCGCTGACATCGCTGCGTTGAGCCGGTGTCAGTACCGGCGCCTGCGCCACCGCGAACCCACCACGGACCTCGCCCGTCTCGTCGCTGACCTGATCAGCCTGGACTGATCCGGTCAGCGGCGGACAGCGGAAACACGATGGCTGGGCGGCACCAAGTCACGCCGACGCGGCCCGCTGCTCCCGAATGAACGACGAGGTGCAAGGTAGGTGCGACTAGCGCCCTGACCAGCGGGTTGACTCGCCCGGCTACGAATGCCTGACGGTCGTTGGTTCCGCCTCCGGCTCCGGCACTCGATCGGATCAGGGCAGTTCTACGAACGGAAGCCCGACTGCTGCCAGCTTGCGGCCGCGTCGAACTTGCCGCGCATCTCGGTGAACCCGCGCTCGACCGTGGCGAACCCGGTGTCGACGTGTGTGCGTAGGTCGGAAATACGCGAGGGAGACCGGCCGCAGGTGGTCCGGTCTCCCTCGGTCACTGACCGCGTAGGTCACCAGGGGGCGGTGCAGACCGTCCTGCCGGTCGAGACGTCCGTAGCGCAGCCCTCCATATGTACCGATGAGGACGCTGATGTGAGGAACGCGTTGGTGTAGAAAGCGCCCGTGCCGTTCAGGGCCACCGCGCCGCACTTGATGTAGCCGCTGCCGGTGGTGTAAGCCACCCACGCGACGTCGCCCTTTGAAGCGTTTTGGACATAGGTCCAGGCGTATTGCTTGCCATCGGCCGGGTTGTAGCCGTCCTCCAGGTGGATGGACAGCGGACCATTGGTTGCGTTCCGCTGGAAGAACTTGCCGCTGAAGTTGACCGAGTCACCGCCGTTGTGTGGGCAGGACGTGGCTGCCACAGCTCCAGCCGCCGTGACAGTTGGCTGTGCTTGCGCGGTGGAGCAATGCTGAGAACCTGTGGATCTGCTGGTGAAGGGCGTACCTTCCCGGTGATCGAGTAGCTGGTTCTCAAGCAGGCCGACGTTGACGCGTCGGTCGGGAAGGCACGCCCATGCTCACCGTAGTACCCGACCCCAGCGCTAGTGATAGCGACCGGCCGGCGGCCAACTCGTCGTCACTGATCGACGAGATCGTCCGCGATGGTGCCCGCCGGATGCTGGCCGAAGCCCTGCAGGCCGAGGTCGACGCCTACATCACCGCGTTCACCGCCGAACGTGACGAACACGGCCGGCGTCTGGTGGTCCGCAACGGCTACCACGACCCGCGGGAGGTGTTGACCAGCGCCGGTGCAGTCCAGGTGACCGTGCCGCGGGTCAACGACAAACGCATCGATCCCGACACGGGGCAACGTCAGCGATTCTCCTCGGCGATCCTGCCACCGTGGGCACGCAAGACCCCGAAGATCAACGAGGTGTTGCCGCTGCTGTACCTGCACGGCCTGTCCTCGGGTGACTTCATACCGGCGTTGGGCCAGTTCCTCGGCTCGGCCAAGGGCCTGTCCGGGCCGGTGATCACCAAGCTGACCGAGCAGTGGCAGGCCGAACAGCACGCGTTCGGGCAGCGTGATCTGTCTACCGTGGACTACGTCTATCTCTGGGCGAATGGTATCCACGTCAACATTCGCTTGGAGGAACACAAACTCTGCCTGCTGGTGATGATCGGTGTACGTGCCGACGGGCGTAAGGAACTGGTGGCGCTGTCTGATGGGTACCGGGAGTCCACCGAATCCTGGGCTGACCTGCTGCGAGACTGCAAGCGCCGCGGGATGAGCGGCCCTGTGCTGGCCGCTGGTGATGGTGCGCTGGGATTCTGGGGTGCGTTACGGGAGGTGTTTCCCGAGACGCGGGAGCAGCGGTGTTGGTTCCATAAAATCGCGAACGTTCTCGCCGCGCTACCGAAATCCTCGCATCCGGGGGCGAAGAAGGCCCTGGCCGAGATCTGGAACGCCGAGGATCGCCGGCACGCTCTGGATGCCGCCGGCCGGTTCGAAGCATTGTACGGGGCCAAGTTTCCCAAGGCGGTCGCGAAGATCACCGACGACATTGACGAACTGTTGGCGTTCTATGATTACCCGGCGGAGCATTGGATTCACCTGCGCACCACAAACCCGATCGAATCGACGTTCGCGACGGTGCGGCACCGGACCAAGGTCACCAAGGGTCCTGGTTCCCGTGCGGCCGGGCTGGCGATGGCGTTCAAGCTGATCGAGTCGGCCCAGGCCCGCTGGCGCGCGGTCAACGCACCCCACCTGGTCGCGCTGGTTCGTGCCGGAGCCAGCTTCGTCAACGGTGTCCTGGTCGAACGACCCAACGAGCAACCCACGCCCACCGCCGCATAAAAGATCTTCATTCACAGGTCTTGACGGCAGCTTCTCCCCACGAGACGGAAAGGCACGCACTGGTGCGCAGCATCTACGTCATCACCCATCCCGAGGCCACACACCACGTCGAGAGGGTGGTAGGCGGATGGCATGACTCACCACTCACGCCTACCGGCATCCGCGCGGCGGTCTCCATCGCTGAGGCGTTGCGGGCGGGGATACCCGACGGCGCCGAGGTGGAAGTGATCTCCTCGGACCTGCGGCGCGCCCGCCGCACGGCCGATGAGACGGCGAAGGCGTTCAGCGTGGAACCGATCGAGGACCGCCGGCTGCGGGAAAGATCCTACGGAGAGGCGGAGGGGCGGCCGCAGGAGTGGTTGGACCAGCGGTTCGTCCCGCCCCCGGCTATCGGGGACCGGATGGGGCACGACGTGGGTGTGCGGGGCGCCGAGACCACGAGGGCGTTCGCGCGGCGCGTCTACGCGGCCATGAACGAGATCCTGCGACGCCCGCACGAATATCAGATCATCGTGACACATGGTGGCGCCCTGACGTTCCTCGTCGCGTGCTGGATCGGGATGCCGATTGAGTCGCTGGGCCACGTGAATTTTCGGGCGTCCTCCGGCAGCATCACCACGTTGCGCGAAGGCGACTACTTTCACAGCCGCCAGGTCGTCAGCCTCGGCGACACCCGCCATCTCAACTCATGAACGGTGAAGTCCTAAAGATCTTCATCCACAGGTCTTGACTATAGCTCTCGGCTGGGCCCGCCAAACCCACCAACGCCTACCCACCATCCTGGCCAGCAGCGGCCTGGTCCTGTTCCTGGCGGCCCCCCAATGGTGGTACCCCCACGGCGGCACCGCGGAGCAACACTGGACCCTATTCCAACAACTAACCGGCAACGCCTACGTTTATCACGGCGCGATACTGCTAATAGCCGCCACAACACTCCGCATCCAGCCCCCGGCCCCGTCGATCGGTCAATGGCCGGGGGCATACCCGGCAGCGCCACAGGCGGTGCGAGCGCGCGACGCGACCGCGTCCTGAGCGGCATACATGGCGGTACACCACTGCTGCGCCTCGGTACCGCAATGATGGAGGTACACCGCACCGGTCGAACTGGCCAGGTTCAAGCTGACACACCCAGCCCGACGGTCGGCCGCGGACTTGTACACGGTCCAGACCGCCGCGGCGACACCGAGCAGCACCACGACCACAGCAACAATGATCAACTGCCGCCGGTCGCGACGACTGAGCTGCTCGTCCGGCCGCGGCCGGAACGGAGGCACCATGGCGAAACTCTAGACGCTGTCCCACACCACCGCCACGGCTCACCGCCGCCACACCGAAAACCGCTGGCGCGCAGGTGACGCCCCTGGCAACGTCCCGAAGATGGTTTCCAACACCTGGGGACAAGAGACAGCCGAGACCTACGACGCCGCGTCAGCCTCCATGTTCGCCCCGCAGGTCCTCACCCCAACCATCGACCTCCTGGCCGAACTGGCCCGAGGTGGCCCCGCCTTGGAACTGGCAATCGGAACCGGTCGAGTGGCCCTACCCCTGAGCGCCAGAGGCGTCGACGTGTCCGGAATCGAACTCTCACCCCACATGGCCGAGCGGTTGAGCACCAAGCCAGGCGCCGGGTCGGTGGCCGTCACGATCGGCGACATGACCACCACCCGAGTAGCCGGCGCCTTCAAGCTGGTCTACCTGGTCTGGAACACGATCATGAACGTAACCACCCAGGAGGAGCAGTTGGCTGTGTTTGCCAACGCAGCCGCCCACCTCATCCCGGGAGGCCACTTCGTGGTGGAGGTAGCGGTCCCAGAACCACACCGACACGGCAGTGTTTTCGCAATGGAAGACGACCACGTAGGAATCGACACCTACGACGACCTGGTAGGCCAGATCGTGTCCTCCCACCATTGGACGGAAGTCAACGGCCACCTGGTCCGCCACTCGGCGCCATACAGATACATCTGGCCCGCCGAACTAACCCTGATGGGACAACTCGCAGGCCTATCCCTGACACAACGCTGGGCAGGCTGGCGAAAGGAACCGTTCACAGCCGACAGCACCAGCCAGATAGCGGTATTCGAGAAGCCCACTCCAGACGAATAACGCAAGCCCACCGGGGCCAGGGCTCAGGGGCACAGACCCGCCGCCGGCGGCCAGCAGGGCCGGTGGCAGGC
>WNGJ01001360.1_pt1 | contig 23987 bp, 26 predicted proteins | sample 5400611 | NCBI WGS metagenome assembly WNGJ01 (sample SAMN13153375, study PRJNA577476) | soil metagenome | isolation source: 40 cm soil or saprolite under Garry oak tree replicate 1 | place: USA:California | collected 2016-06-15
TCGGTCGAGATGTCGTCCCCCACCTTGATCGCCACCCGCGCCCGCAGGTCGGCGGGAAGCTCGTCGAAGTCCGGCAGCGCGCCGATGCTCGGCGCCTTGACCAGGTCCACCTGGCGCGCGTCGCCCTCGGGCAGCGGTGCTTCCAGGGGCGTCTCGCCGTTCCCTGACCGAGGCGGCAGGACGACCTCCGGGTAGTCGATTCCCAGCTTCGACGGCAGGTCGCGGGGATCGGTGATCTCCCCGGTCAGCGCCGCGGCCGCGGCCGTTTCCGGCGAGCACAGCCAGACCGAGTCCTCGTCCGTGCCGGACCGGCCGGGGAAGTTGCGCGGCACCGTCCGCAGGCTGTTGCGGCCGATCGCGGGGGCCTGCCCCATGCCGATGCATCCCAGGCAGCCGGCCTGGTGGATCCGCGCCCCGGACTTGATCAGGCTTAGCGTCCCGCCCATCGCGGTGAGGTCCGCGAGGATCTGCCGCGAGGTGGGGTTGACGTCCATGGACACCTGCGGGTGAGCCTGGTGCCCGCTGGTGATCGCGGCCAGCACCGCGAAGTCGCGCAGTCCCGGGTTGGCCGACGAGCCGACCACCACCTGGTAGACGGGCTCGCCCGCCACCTCGCGGACCGGCACGACGTTGCCCGGCGAGCTCGGCCTGGCGATCAGCGGCTCCAGGCGGCCGAGGTCGATCTCCTCCGTCACGTCGTAGGAAGCGTCCGGGTCGGCGGACACCGGCACGAAATCGCCGCCGCGGCCCTCCCGGTCCAGGAACGCACGGACCTGCTCGTCCGCGGGGAAGACGCTGGTGGTCGCGCCGAGTTCGGCGCCCATGTTCGCGATCACGTGCCGGTCCATGGCCGACAGCGAGCCCAGGCCGGGACCGTGGTACTCGATGATCCGGCCCGCGCCGCCCTTGACGCCGTGCCGCCGCAGCATCTCCAGGATGACATCCTTGGCGCTCACCCACGGCGGCAGCGCCCCGGTCAGCCGAACCCCCCAGATCTCCGGCATCGTGACGTACAGCGGCTCGCCGGCCATGGCCAGCGCTACCTCCAGGCCGCCCACCCCGATGGCGAGCATGCCCAGCGACCCGGCCGCACAGGTGTGCGAGTCCGAGCCGGCCAGCGATGCGCCCGGCCGCCCGAACCGCTGCATGTGCACCGGATGCGAGACCCCGTTGCCGGGCCGGGAGAACCAGACCCCGAACCGCTGGCAGGCCGACCGCAGGAACAGGTGATCGGCCATGTTCCGCTCGTCGGCCTGCAGCAGGTTGTGGTCGACGTACTGGACGGAGGCCTGGGTACGGACCCGGTCCAGGCCGAGCGCCTCGAGCTCGAGCATCACCATGGTCCCGGTCGCGTCCTGGGTCAGCGTCTGGTCAATCCGCAGCCCGATCTCCGACCCGGCCGTCATCTCACCGTCCGCCAGATGCGATCCGATCAGCTTCTGCGCGACGTTCTGTCCCATCTGGCCCGCCCTACCCGGGATGCCCCCGGGCATGCCGGGGACAGGCACCCAGGACGTTCGGAAACAGATCTTTCGATCCGAACGGGCCGGGCCCTCGCCCCCGTCACGGTGGCGGCCGGAACTCGGCGGCCGTTATCCGGCCCTGGACGAGCCCGGCGGAGATCTTCCTGCGGCCCGGGCGGTGTCAGCTCGAGTTCCCCGGCAGCATACTGGATGCCGTCGTCAAACGATTAAGGGGCGGCGATGCGGCTCAACCGCGAGCGCCCGGCTCGACCGCGCGGACCGCCGATGCCGCTGTGAAAAGAAGTGACGGCTGGGGTTAACCGGATGAAGAATCATTGTGCACGATGTGACAGCGCGCCGGTTCTATGCGGCTTGGTGTCACATCGTCGTAGTTCGACTGGGCCCGGCTGCCGCCTATCGGTCCGCTAAAGGACACATGCTCGACGCGTCACCGTGAACTTCGTACCGGATGCCCCGTCCGGTCCTGATCCGGCGCGGTCTGGCCGGCGGCCTGGCCGCGGTTGCGCAGGTGCCAAGCGGCGAGGATGAGCGCGCCGCCGCCGGTGACGGCGGCAAAGGTGGTGACCGCGGTGAACAGCGTGGTGGCCACGGCGACCAGGCCGATCCCGATGACCGGTACCGAGACTCCGAGGTAGATGCATACGTAGAAGGCCGCGCTGACTTCGGCGCGCTGCCGGGCTGGGGCGATGCGGGTCAGATTGTCCTGTGCGGCGAGGAAGGCCACGCCGTGGCCGACGCCAGCCAGGATCGTCCCGGTGATTAGCAGGGCCGGGCTGTGCGCCGGGGCAGCCAGGACCAGGGCCAGCAGGCCGACCGCGAGCAGGGCGAGCCCGGCGGCCTGAGCTTGTGCGGGGGGAGCGCCGCGCCGCACGATCAGCTGCGCCGCGCAGGAGCTGATCAGGACCAGCGCGGTCACCAGGGCCAGCAGCGCCAGGTTCTGCGAGTGCAGCACGAGCTGGCCAGCGTAGGACGGCATCACGGAAAAGAACAGCCCGCCGGCCACTGCCCACACGGCCGCCGCGGTGAGACTGACCCGGACGAACGCGCCGCGGATCTCCGCCGGCACGCGGGGACGCCGGATGCGCAACCCTCCGCCCTGCCGCTCGGCGGTCTCCGGTACGAACACCAGCGCCGTGGCCGCCAGCGCGCAGATGATCATGCCTGCGGCGAACGGCGTCACCTCCGGTGCTGGCGCCCACTGGGCCAGCACCCCGCCCAGCAGCACCCCCGTGGCGGAGCCGCCGGCTTGGGACAGCGTGGCCAGCAGCGCGGCCCGGCGCGGGTCGTCGGCCGGGACCAGTTCGGCCAGCGCCGCGGTGGCCGCCCCGCTGAGCATGCCCTGCGCCACCCCCAGCGTGGCCCGGGCGGCGAACAGCCATGCCGTCCCGGTGGCCAGGGCGAAGAGCAGCAGGCCCAGGGCGGCGAGGCCGAGCCCGATCGCGATCACCACCCGCCGTCCCAGCCGGTCGGACAGCTGCCCGAAGGTCAGCAGCGCCGGGACCAGCACCAGGGCGTAGACCGCGAAGATCAGCGCCAGCACGGCCGTGGAGAACCCGAACTGCCTGGCCCACACCGCATACAGCGACGTGGCTATGTTGGCGCTGAGCAGCATCGTCGAGAACGCCGACGTCACGATGGCCAGCGCGACCCCGGGCCCCCGGGTGCGGCCAGCGGTTCCACCGCTCATGATGCCCAGTGACTCCTCCCGGAGAGCTGGCTGCTCCGAATCGCGGTCGGCCGGACCGGCTACCCGCCGGAACGGACGGCAAACCCGCGAGCCCCCGCGCTCAGCGCGTTCGGCCATGTCATGGAGCGCCTAGACCGTCCGTGGCCGGCGGTTCCTGGATCCCGGTTACGGGCCGCTTCTGCGCTCAGGATGAGTCGGCGCGAAATGCTGGGGGAAGGCCAGGTTGCGGCACCGCTGATGGCGCAGCGCGCCGCACACGGGGCATTCAGACTGGCTCACCGCCGGTTCCAGCCGGGCCAGGGTGCCAGCATCCAGCTTGCGGGGTTCCGGCGCGGCAGGAAGCTTCGGCGGCCCTCGCAATGCCAGTTCGGACACGAAACGCTGGTACTCGCGTTCGCACTGCTCGCACCGGCAGCCGCGCGCCCAGGCCAGCACTGTGCCGTGCGGCGGCAGCGCGGGCGGCAGGTTGCCCCATGCGGTCATGCCTCCACGGTAAGACAGCGGATTGCCCGGTTGGTACTACGAGATGACCAGGAGGAGCGGCGCAGAACATCCAGTCCGGCAGATCGGCGACCAGGCCGGCGCGGCCAGGGTGAGCCTGCACAAGGCCAGGCGCCGGCTGCGCGAGTACCTCACCGAGCACCGTCCCGACCTCGTACCGAGGAGACTCATGACCACCGTCCGCATCGCCAGCGCCGAGCACCAGCGCCGCCGCCGGACCCACCAGACGCGCAGCCCCAGCCATCTCGTCGTGCTCATCGACGACGCGGGCGGCCGGGAGCTGCCGATCTGGATGCTACGCGGCGACGGCGACCGCCTGGAGCGGCTTGCGCACACCGAACGCGGCGAAGCCTCCGCGCCGCGGGCCCGGACCGCGGACGACCTCACCAGCCGGATGCTGCGCGCGATCGGCGCCACCGTGACCGGAGTGGACGTCGACGAGCTTGGCCCCGAGGTGACCGCGGCGCGGATCGCGCTCAACGGCCCCGCCGGTCCCCAGCAGGTCACCGCCCGGCTCGCCGTCGCGATCGCGACCGGCGCGCCGGTCCGGGTGGCGGACGCGGTGATGGACCGGCTCGCGGTCCCGGCCGGCGCGGTGCCCTTCCCAGACCAGGGACCGGCGCCGGGCGTGCCCGCCGAGCCCGGCACTGCCGGCGAGGCCGGCGGGGCCGGGATGTCCAGGCACCCTCGGCCCCGCTACCGGCCGCGCAACATGACGTTCAGCGAAGGACTGGAGGGATGGCTGTTCCTCGGCAGCTTTACTGAACACGCCAGCTAGTCACACCCCGATCCAGGACGCGGGCGACTGGACCCGGCACGAGATCACCACGCAGGTGCCCGCGACAGCGATGCGATCGTGCTCGGCGTTTCCCCGAGCAGGCCGCGAAGACGGTAACGGGCTGACTGCGGCAGGAACCGGTAGGTCGGCGAGTTGGCCAGTTCCGCCTCCGTCGCGGTCACGGGCTTATGCGTGATCAGAGCGATGCGCTGGTCATCGCTGTGCCCGTTGAGCTGCTCCCCGAGCCACGACCATTGGCTGGCCTCGGCATCGAGGCCAGATCCGGGGAGCTGCGCGTTGATCGCCAGCAAGGTCCAGCCGTTCATCGTCAGCGACCAGTGGTCGGCACCGACGATGTCCAGCCATTGCCGGCGCCGGTCGGCCGTGACGGTGGAGTCCTCTGGCGCGCCGGGCGACGGGTTGTCGCCGATGTCGTGGTTGCCGGGAACCGCATGCCAGGGCACAGGCAGCCGGTCGAGTTGCCGGCGGCCATACTGCAGGTCGGCATGGTTGTGCGCTCCGTCGAGGGTGAGATCACCGAGGTGGATGACGGCAGCGGCGGCGTTCGCGCCGACGTAGCGGAGCACGGCGTCCCAGTTCGCCTGCGCCTGCGGCGCAGCCGGCGATAGGTGAGTATCCGACACCAGGATCACGCGCACAGCGGCCACACCTGAACCGTACAGGCGGTCCGGTCAATGAGCCCAGCACGATTGCTCCGCAGGCAGGACTGTTCATCTACTGGCAGTGCGACGATCACGGCCGCGCTGCGCAGCCGGTGCGCCACGTTGCTGCCCGGCGCAGGCCAGGGCACGGACCAGGGATGTCACGGGCGCGACGAGGCGGCCAGATCCGGGATCGTGAGGCAGTACCAACCAGTCCGCTCGCGCAGGGATGAAGGTTGTTGGCCCGGAACGCCGGGCCGGAGCCGATCGGGTCCGGCCATCCGTCGTCGTCAACCAATCCCGGGAGATGGAGACTCATGTCCAGCGAAACTGAAATCAGTCCATTCCGGGTCGATATGCCCGACGAGGTGATCGCCGACCTCCGGCGGCGCATCGCCTCGACGCGCTGGCCTTCCAGGGAGCTGGTCACAGACCGGTCGCAGGGCGTGCAGCTGGCGACGTTGCAGGAGCTGGCGCGCTACTGGGCGAACGGCTACGACTGGCGTGCGTGCGAGGCGAGACTGAACGCGCTGCCGCAGTTCAAGACCGAGATCGACGGGGTGGACATCCACTTCATCCACGTGAAGTCGCCGCACGCGGACGCGTTGCCGCTGATCATGACGCACGGCTGGCCCGGCTCGGTCATCGAGCTGCTCGGGGTCGTCGGCCTGCTCACCGACCCGGCCGCGCACGGCGGACGCGCCGAGGACGCGTTCGACCTCGTGCTGCCGTCGCTACCCGGCTACGGCTTCTCCGCCGAGCCGACCGAGGTCGGCTGGGCTCCCGGCCGCGTCGCGCGGGCCTGGGCGGAGCTGATGCACCGCCTCGGGTACACCCGCTACGTCGCCCAGGGCGGCGACGTGGGCGCCTCCATCACCGATGCGATGGGCCGCCGGGCACCTCCGGGGCTTGTCGGCATCCACATGAACTTGCTCGTGACGGCGCTGGGCGGCGCCCCCCAGCCGACGGAATCCGAGAAGGAACGCGCGGCGGCTGACGCGCTCGCCACATTCAGGGCGAGCGGCTTCGGCTACTTCCTGGAGCAGGCCACGCGGCCGCAGACGATCGGCTATGCCCTGCTGGATTCCCCCGTCGCCCTGGCGGCCTGGATGCTCGACCACGACACGGACGCCTACTACAAGATCTCCCGCGCCTTCGTCGACGGACAGCCGTCCGGGAGTCTCACCCGGGACCACATCCTCGACAACATCACTGTGTACTGGCTGACCGGCACCGGGGCCTCGGCGGCCCGGTCGTACTGGGAGAGCGGACGAGCCCAGGCTCTCGCGGCGGCTGCCGGGCAGGCTCCTCCGCAGGTCTCGCTCCCGGTCGGCTTCACCACGTTCCCCGACGAGATCTTCGCGGCTCCGCGCAGCTGGGTTGAGAAGGGGTACCCCACCCTCAGCTACTTCCACGAGGCCGACAAGGGCGGTCACTTCGCCGCCTGGGAACAGCCCGAGGTGTTCACGACCGAGATCCGGGCGGCATTCAAGTCGCTGCGCTAACGACAGCCCGCACCTCCCGGCTGCTGGGATAATTCGCCTCAGACATTTCTTCTGCCGATCGGACATGCGTATTTCCAGGTCCCCATCGATCAGCCGGGCTGGTCGGCAGGACCGCTCGGACCAGGAGGCTGCGAGCTTGGCGAACGGAGGATAATCAGGTCATGGGCAGCGTGCCTGACGATCCCGCGGCAGGTAGGCCGCGAGAGTGGCTGGCGCTGCCCGGTGGCCGGATCCGGCCGGTCGTCTCTGTTCCGGGTCCCGGCGGCATAGCCGAGCTGCTGGCGTATGGCGCCTGGCTGGCCCGCTTGCGGCCCGCCTGCCGGTGCGGTCGGCCTCGCCTGGGTTCGGGCCGGACCTGCGGAAGCGCGGAATGCGTAGCCCGGCTCCGCGCACAGCAGGCCGGCATGTAGCCCGGCGGGCCAGAGCCCGGGGACTTCGGTGAGTGCGGCCGTCCGGCTGCAGCCGGTCTTACGGCGGCGGGCCGCTGTCGGCGGCTGTGTCCTGCTGCTGCCATCCGGCCTGGTCCAGCGCATATTCCACGTCGCCGAACTGGTCGCCGTCGATGGGGTAAGGCCAGGGCTCATGAAAGGTCCGCACCAGCGTCAGGCCCGCCTTCTCCATCACCCGTCGCGAGGCCTGATTGACCGCCATCGCCTCCGCGAACACGCGCTGCACTCCGAACTCGGTGAAGCCCTTCCGGATAAGCGCGCGTGACCCCTCGGTGGCATACCCCTTGCCCCAGGCTGACTTGCGCAGCCGGTAGCCGAGTTCGGCCTCGCCGGGAGCGGAATCGGCGCGTGGCCGGAAATGGAACCATCCCAGGAATTCCCCGGTCTCCTTTTCGATGGCCGCCCAGAACCCGTAGCCCTCGTACCGCTGGTAATACCCGAGGAATGCGGGCAGGACTTCATTCTGGATCTCCTCGCGGGACGTGGGTATCCCGCCGGTCACAAAGCGCATGACATCGGGATCGGCATCCAGGCGCACCAGGTTGTCCGCATCGGCCATGGTGAACCGCCGCAGCACCAACCGGTCCGTCTCAAGGAAAACCTGCATCGTCCGGTCCCCTTTCCGGCACCATCACGCTGCCCGCGTCCGCTAGCCGCGTGACGAGCTTGGACTGGCGGCCAGGCCGGGTCTACTTCCTGACGATTCTTGAACCCTTGCGGGACAACCGGACTCTGGCCCTTACCGCCAGGTCGGCCAGTCTCTGCCACCGTAGGTGAGCGGATCATCAAGGTCGACTGATTTACCGCTCATGCCGCAGACAGGTGGAGCATCGCGGGTATGCGGCGAGACTCTGGCCATGCCTTCTGCCGGGTCGGCTGGCCGCCGCGGAGTGCTCTATGATGCGGCACCGTGCCAAGCTTGCGGGATGGCTACCTTCCGGGCCGAGCAATTCAGTGTCGAGGTGGATGACGAGGTCCTCGCTGACTTGCGTGCGCGGATCCGGAACACGCGGTGGCCGGGGGCGGCGCCGGGTGCGCCGTGGGAGCAGGGAACAGACCTCGGTTACCTGCGGGGCCTGCTGGGGTACTGGGCGGACGGCTTCGACTGGCGCGCGCAGGAACGCTGGCTGAACGGGTTCCGTCACTTCCGGGCCAGGATCGATGGTGTCCGGGTGCATTTCGTGCATGAGCGGGCCCGCAGCGGCCGCGGGATCCCGCTGATCCTGACGAATGGCTGGCCGAGTTGCTTCGCCGAGTTCCTGCCGCTCGTGCCGCGGCTGACGGACCCGGCCGCGCATGGCATTGACGGGCCCGGTTTTGACGTGGTGATCCCCTCGCTGCCCGGCTACGGATTCTCTGACCGGCCCGCCCGCACGGGGGTAACATGCCGCTATACGGCCGGACTGTGGCACCGCCTGATGCGCGGCCTGGGCTATCAGCGGTACGGCGCGCACGGCGGCGACTTCGGGGCCGCCGTCACGACGTTCATGGCGCTGGATGACCCCTCGCCCATGCTCGGCATTCACCTGTCCAACCTGGACCTAGCGCCCTATACCGGGCCAGGGTCGCGGCCGCTGTCCGCGGCTGAGCAGGCCTACCTGGCCCAGTACCAGCGATGGCGTGAAGACGACCGCGGCTACGGCGCGATCCAGTCGACGCGGCCTCAGACACTCAGCTACGGCCTCAACGACTCGCCGGCGGGCCTGGCCGCCTGGGTGCTAGAGAAATGGCGAGGCTGGGCCGACTCCGGCGGGGACATCGACACCACATTCTCCCGCGACTTCCTGCTCACCGTGGTAACCCTGTACTGGGCCACCCAGACGATCGCGTCCTCCATGCGGGACTACGTCGACAACCGGTGGCTGGCAGCCGAACTGAGCCTCGCCGACGCGGTTACGGTGCCCACCGCGGTTGCTGTCTTCCACCAGTTCATCGACGACGGCACCCCTCCCCGCGAGTGGGCCGAACGTCTTTACGACATCCGCCGGTGGACGCCCATGCCCAGCGGCGGCCACTTCCCATCCGCCGAGCAACCCGACCTGCTCAGCCGTGACATCGCAGCCTTCTTCAACGACCTCGGCGCGGCGGCCAGCCCGGAATGACGTGCTTAACTGGCCAATCTGTGCCCGCACCGGTGCTCTCTCGACCTTGGTGACGATCGCGGCGGGGCGTCTATGCGGCTATGCTGCCGGGTCGTCCGGCACCCGGCTCAGCACGACGCCGAAGTGGTCCCGGTAAGCCGCCAGCAGCGCGTCGTCGGTGTCCAGCTGCTGCTCGGTCCGGGTCCCGTCCTGGGTCTGGATGAGCGTCCGGCCGCTGATGGACACCCGGCCGCCGGGAGTCAGCCTGGAGCAGATCGTGCTGCGGGTGAAGTGCGACAGAGGCGAGGTCTGCTGCCACCAGCACGTCGGGACGCAGTCAGCGAGCGACCGCTCGCGCGTCTCGATACGGTACTGAGGTTTGCCGTCCTTCAGGACGTCGATGTCTCCGGCGTCGGCGTCGGCGAGCCGGAACCGGCCGGCCGGATCGTCTTGGTCACCTCTGGCCTCCACCAGCAGCGGATAGTCGCTGTGACTGCCGAAGCCCACGTCGGCGAGCCATGGCCCGCTGCCGTCGGCCGGGCGCACGATGAGCGCCAGATGGTCGAGCGGCGGGCCCAGGCCGGTTTCCCCGTATACCCGGGCAGCGACCCGGGTCACCTGAGCGCCGAACGCCTCGAGCAGCAGTGCGAATCCCCCGTTGAGCTCGTAGCAGAAGCCGCCGCGGCGACGGCGCACGATCTTGTCGATCAGGTCGGGCTCATCCAGGGAGATCGGTTCGGCCAGGTGGATGCTCAGGTTCTCGAACGGCACTGTCAGCTGGTGCGCACGGTGCAGCGTGCGCAAGCCCGCCGCGTCACTAGCAGTCGGCGCGGTGACGCCGACGCGGTTCAGGTAGGCCGCCACGGTCTCGTGATCCATCGGCACCCTCCGGATAGGCGCTAAGCCGCTGCCAGATTGCGTGATGACGATAGCTCAGACGATAAGGCTCTGCTGGACGGTGCCGCCCCGGCCGGCTGGTGAGGTTGTTATTTTGGGGCCGTGAGTGTGCTCGATCGGTTCCGCCTTGACGGCCGGGTCGCCGTGGTCACCGGTGCCGGACGAGGTATCGGTGCCGCCACGGCCGTCGCGCTGGCTCAGGCGGGGGCCGATGTAGTCATTGCCGCTCGTACCGCGGATCAGCTGGGAGCGACCGCGGCCGCGATCGAGGCGGCCGGCCGATCCGCGCACGTCGTGATAGCTGATCTCAGCGACACCGCTCAGGCGGCCCGGCTGAGCGGTGCGGCTCGCGGGGCGTTCGGCCGCCTGGACGTGGTCGTCAACAACGTCGGGGGAGCCGTACCGCGGCCGTTCCTCGATACGACGACCGAGGCACTCGAAGAGGCTTTCCGTTTCAACGTCTCGACCGCCCACGCGCTGATCACGTCGGCGATCCCGCTGATGCTCGAAAACGGCGCCGGCTCGGTGATCAACATTTCCAGTGTCCTGGCGCTGATCTCCGGCCGCGGATTCCTGTCCTACGGGACGGCCAAGGGAGCGCTCGCTCGCTACACCGAACTCGCCGCCCAGGACCTGGCCCCGCGTATCCGGATCAATGCCATCGCCGCCGGCACCATCGCCACGGCCGCCACCGAGGCTATTACCGCCGACCCCGGCCTCAGGTCGCGGGTTGAGGCGGCCACGCCGCTGCGCCGGCTGGGCACCGCGGACGACGTCGCGGCCGCCGTGTTGTACCTGGCCTCACCCGCGAGCGCCTACCTCACCGGGACCGTGCTGGAAGTGCACGGCGGACTGCAGGCGCCAAACACCCAGCAGCCACTCCCGGATCTCTAGCCTGGCCGGAGCGGCGCTAGCTGACCGGCGCCGAGGGGGTGATCCACGCTGCGGCCGCGATCCTCGCCGCCTCCGCCTCCGGGTCGCCGCCCTCGGGCACGGATATGACGAGGCGGCTGAAACGTCCCGATGTCGCGTTCACCTGGACCGCCGGCCAGTCGCGGTGCAGGATGCAGAAATCGTAGCCATCACCGTGCCGGCGGGTGCCCAGCACAGCGTGCCCGGTAAAGCTGATCCCCGCCATCCGCCACCCCCGCAGGCCCGTCCACGGCTTGGGATCGGGCGCCACGGAGACGATGGACGAGAGGCGGACCCGGATGTCGCCGTGGAAGCTCCAGATCTTCTCGCCCAGGGTGAGATGGACTACCAGGTCCTTGTCGGTGATGATCAGCTCGGCCATTTGGTTCGAGGATACGCGCGCCAACCCGGCCCAGGCATCCACGGGCTAGCGTTGGAGACATGGCGATCATGACACGAACCCTCGGGCGGACCGGCGCGGACGTGACCATTCTCAGCTACGGTGCCATGGAGCTGAGAGGTCGGCCGCGCGGTCCCGAGATTGCGGACGAGGACGCGGGGCGCCTGCTGAACGCGGTCCTCGACGGCGGCATCAACCTGATCGACACCTCGCCTGATTACGGCCGCAGCGAAGAGCTGATCGGCAGCTACATCGGCCACCGCAGGGACGAGTTCTTCCTCGCATCCAAATGCGGGTGCCCGATCGAGATCCCGGCCAACGTCCCTCCGCCCTACCCGCATGACTACAGCCCGGGGAATGTCCGCGCCGACGTCGAGCAGTCGCTGCGGCGCCTGCGCACCGACTACCTCGACCTGGTCCAGGTGCACATGTCACCGAGCAAGGCGACGCTTGAGGAGAACCACACAGTCGAGACGCTCAGGGACCTTCAGGCCGAAGGCAAGGCCCGCTTCATCGGCATGTCGGGCATCCTGCCCAATCTGCCCGATCACCTCGCGATGGGCATCTTCGACGTCTTCCAGATCCCGTACTCGGCGGTCCAGCGCGATCACGAGGAACTCATCACCGAGGCCGCCGACGCGGGCGCGGGCACGTTCATCCGCGGCGGCGCGGCGCGCGGCGCCGCGGCGGAGGACAAGAACTGGCAGAGCGGGCCGCTTAGCCAGGACCCCGGCGTCGGCCAGCGGAACTGGGAGACCTCCGGCATGGCCGACCTCTTGAGCGAGGCGGGCATGAGCAATATGGAGTTCGTCCTGCGCTTCACGCTCAGTCACCCCGGCCTATCGACCACGATCGTCGGCACGTCGAGCCCGGTCCACCTGGCCGGTAACATCGCCGTCGCGGAGAGGGGGCCGCTCCCTGCCGACCTCTATGAAGAGGCCAAGAAGCGCCTCCCGCTCCCCGAAGCCCCCTGACCGGGGAGCGCCGAAGAGCAGCGCTGACCGCCGAATTTCCTGGTGCGACCGGTGCCCGGTGAGGGCGGCGGACCGGGTGATCAGATGGTCTACCGCGGCGGTGATGTTCGGTGACGCCTCACGTTCGGCATGCCCGGAGCGTCTGCCTGGTGAGGAAGGGAACCGACGGTGTCTGCGTGGGCATGGGGATGAAGCAGCCGTTCGAGAAGGTCGTGGAGCAGCACGGGGGGACCGTGCTGCGCGTGTGCCGGGTGATCCTCGGCGTCCACGATGCTGAGGACGCGTGGTCGGAGACCTTCCTGGCGGCGATGCGCGCCTACCCGGACCTCCCGGATGACGCCAATGCCGAGGCGTGGCTGGTCACGATCGCGCATCGTAAGGCTATCGACGTGCTCCGGGCCCGCAAGCGGCAGCCCGCGCCGGTCGGGGAAATACCCGAGGCGCCGACCGCGCTCGGCGTGCCGGGTGCCGGGGACGCTGACCTGTGGCAGGCGGTCGGGGCGCTGCCGGAGAAACAGCGCCAGGCGGTGGCGTATCACTATGTGGCCGGCCTGGCCTACGCCGAGATCGCGGGGATCCTCGGCGGCACCACCGATGCGGCCCGCAGGGCCGCGGCCGATGGCGTCAAGAACCTGCGGAAGAACTATCAGGGCGCGACCACGGAAGGAGCGCCATCGTGAACATGTCACCTGACTATTTCGCGTCTCCCACCGATCCTGACACGCTGTCGAGGCTCAGGCACGGGCTCGGGCTTGCCGCCGAGGCCGAGGGTATGCTCGACGTCGCCTACACGACGATCGACTCCCCGGTCGGCGCGCTCCTGCTCGCGGCGACGCCGAAGGGCCTGGTCCGCGTGGCCTATGACATTGAGGACCACGATCGCGTGCTCTGTACCTTGTCGCAGCGACTCAGCCCGCGCGTGCTGCGGGCGCCGAGGCGGCTGGACGCGGCGGCGCGGGAGCTCGACGAGTATTTCAGCGGGCAGCGCCGGGTATTCGACCTCCCGCTGGACCTGTCCTTGTCCAAGGGGTTCCGGCAGCTGGTGCAGCGGCACCTTCCTGAGATCGGGTACGGGCAGACCCGCACGTACCGTCAGGTCGCCGAACTCGTCGGGAACCCGCAGGCGGTCCGGGCCGTCGGCACCGCCTGTGCCACTAACCCGCTGCCGGTCGTCGTGCCCTGCCACCGGGTGCTGCGGGCCGACGGGACACCCGGTGGCTACGTCGGAGGCCCCGGCGCCAAGAAGGTGCTCCTCAGCCTGGAGACAGCCGGGTGACCTGGAGAATCCCGTGGCTGATCTGCCAGGCGCCGCCGTCCGCGGTCCACTGCCCTCGCGGCAGCGGGGGAGTTCCCGCTCCCGATAGCGATGGCCCGGGCACCGCGGCCAAGAGCGAGTTCCGTCATTCGGCACGGGTGTGCCGTGGCGAAGCTCGGCTTCGCCACGGCACACGCTGAGTTATCGGCGTGTTCAGGCCTCGGGGATGAGCCCGAGCTGGCGGAGTGCCGTGACGCCGTCGTCGAGGCCGATCTCCTCCGTGATGAGGCCGTTCTCGACCTTCAGCACGGTGGTGCCGGTGAACCGCATCACGTTTCCGGTGTTAGCCGGCAGCGACCCGACCGGCATGTCGTCGAACGCGTCTCCGGTATGGGTGCCGCCGCCTTCCCACTGGCCGACCACGTAGTCGCCCTCAGCGATCAGGTCGGCGGTGCCCCAGAAGTTCAGGTCCGGGAACGCGGCGCGGAACTTCCCCGCGAACGCGCGAACCGCGTCCCGGCCGCGAAGCGGCGCGTGCAGCGAGTACTCGAACCGGATGTCCGGGGCGGCGAGCTCGTCGATGACGGCCGGGTTGAAGTCCTTACCCCAGAACTCGGTGAACCACCGGCCCACAACGGCCTTGTTCTCCTCGATCGACATAGGTCGTTCCCCTTCTTGTCGTGAGTTGTCAGCGCTCTCTCTCGGAGGGGGCGCACCCTGCAGTCGCGCGCCAGGGCGTTCCCGTGAGATCGCGACGGGAAATTTCGGCCGACGGCCGGATTGTGCTGGCCTACCAGAGGCTTGCCGCGGTCAGCGCCTCGGCAGGCAGACGCGCCGGCCAGGCCGCCTTGGCCGGACCCGGGGCGGGAAAGCCCGCCTCGTTCGGTCCGGAAAAGATCAATGATCCCGAACGGACCGGGTTTCCCGCCTCGCCTTAACCTGTCAAGCCGGCATGGCGACCGGCACACCCCTGGCCTGCCCGGATTCGATCAGCTCGTGCACGGCGGTGATGCGTTCCAGGCCGAAACCCATTACTCGTGGCCGCGGTGGGCGCGGTCGATGAGTAAGCTCCACTTCTGTTCGCTGGTGGCAGCGTAGTCGCTGACAAGCATCTCGACTTTCGCACTTTTGTGGTTAGCCGACGATCATGACTGACGGCAGGTTCGTGGCTGCGCCACGACCCCGGAGGCCGGCGCCAGAGTTATCCGCTCACCCGCTGCGGCGTTCTCGCGCGGCTGCCTGCCGGATTTCGTCTGCGAAGCGCTGCGCCATGGCGGGATTACGCAGGACGTAGAGCTTCGCGTGGGATGCTTCGGAGCTGATTGCCCGCATGACATCCGGGAGGCTGCGGCGCCGGTATGCCCGCACCCAGCGCCAGTATTCTGCCTGCTCGCGGCCTCGGCGCAGCGTCCGCCAGGCGCATCGCAGGAAGGTGAAGTCCAGGACGACGATGGTGTCGGCTGCCCGCAGCCGGACCGCCAGCGCCGTGTCATAAGGTCCGAGGTCGCCGTCCAGGATCCAGCAGCTGCGCTGGACCAGCTCGTGCTGGCAGGCAGCCCACCGGGACGGGTCCATCGGGGTGGGGCCGGGCTGCCAGAACAGCGCATCGAGCTCGACGGCGGGAATGCCGGTCACGTCGCTGAGCTGCCGTGCCAGGGCCGACTTGCCTGCGCCGCCCCGGCCGAGGATGACCACTCGTCGCACGCCATTATGATGCCCGCCGCGCCGCGGCCCGCCTGACATGTCCGGTGAGACTGCCCTGGTGCCAGCAGCCCTGACAAGAGTCCGGCTGACGTGATCCCGGGTCCGCGACACTCCGTGCGATCTGGGGATACATGCTGGCCGGGGCGGGCCTTGCCCGCTGCTGGAGCCACGACCGGGCGCACCGGTTCTTCTCCCGCGCCCGGTGGAGTCCGGAGGAGCTGGGCCTGGCCGTGGCGAAGCTGGTGGCGGCGCTGCTGGTGCCCGCCGGGGAGCCGGTGGTCGTCGCGATCGACGACACCCTGTTCAGAAGGCGCGGCAAGAAGGCGCGGGCGGCGTCGTGGTTCCATGACGGGTCCGCACCGGGGCCTGCGAAGACGGGGTATGGCAACAACTGGGTAGTCGCGGCCGTGGCCGTCAGGCTGCCGGCCATCAGCCGGCCCGTGGCCATCCCGGTGCCAGCCAAGCTGGTCATCAAGGACACCCGCTCCGCGTCCCGGCTGCGGCTGGCCCGCCGCATGGCGCAGATGCTGGCCGAAGCGCTGCCCGGCCGGGCCATCCATGTGGTCGCCGACTCCGCCTATGCCGGCGGGAGCTGAAGAAGCTCCCGCGCCGCGTCACCTGGACGACCCGGCTGCGCAAGGACGCAGCTCTGTACGAGCTTCCGCCAGAGCGCACCGGCCGGCACGGCCGGCCCCGGGAGAAAGGTGACCGGCTGCCCTCCCTTGCCAAGCTATCCGCCACCGCCGTGTCCGGGCAGGTCACCGTCACCCGCTACGGCAAGACCGCGTCTATCCAGGCCGCCGGCCAGCGCCTGGCCGAGCCGGTACCGGCCCTCGCTGACCTGCCCGGCGCTCCAGTAGTAATAGGGCCAGACGTGCAGCGCGATGCGCAGCCCGGTCTCGGCCTGGCCGGGCTCGTCCTGGCAGAAGTCCTGGGCCGCCCGCACGTTGGCATGCTCCCGGAACAGCCGGGCCTCCTCGGCCGCTGTCTGCGGGCTGAGCCAGCCGATGTCGGTCCGCGCGGCCAGCTGCTCATGCCAGTCCCGGTGCCGCCGCCGCAGCGTCGTGTACTCCCCGGCCCGCTGCAGGCGTTCCTGCCCGAACTCGCGCAGGGTTTCCGGCAGCTGGTACCGGACGCCGGAATCGAGGTGCTCGGCGATCAGGACCGACTTGTCGACCAGCGCGGCCAGCAGCTCCAGCACCTCGGCGGCGGCCAGCCGCTCATCAGCGCAGATCCCCTCGGCCGCATCCAGCTCACACCCGCCGGCGAACACCGACAGCCGCGCCCACAGCAGCCGCCGCGATCTGCTCCACCGTCGTCGCCTCAAACCCCTGCCCGGCGAACAGCCGCAGCGCTTGCTCCCGGATCAGGGCGCGGGTCCTGGCCTTCTTCCGGTCCCGCAGCCCCACCGGGCCGGCCGATGCACCACTTTCAGCCGTGCCCCATTGTCACCCACACGACACACGGCGACCAGCACGCCCGCCGGGACGAGGATGCCGCCCCCGGCGTACCACCGCCATGTGCGCGGGAAGCCCCCTCACTGATGGCAGGCCTGCCGCCCCAGTGCAGCCAGCGACTCGGCGGTATCGCGGCGCATCCTGGGCGCGAACAGCAGCAGCAGCGGGGCGGCCCCGCCCAGTACCTCGGCTCGCTTGACCACCCGGACACGGCCCCCGGCCACTGGCTCGAGGGTGTGTTCGAAGACGACCTTGCCCAGCGGCACCGGGCACTCGCTCACCCAGCGCCGCAGGGCATCGACCGCGGTGATGGTGAAAGAGCCGCCAAGATTGCCGCGCTGCCTGGCCCAGCCGCGCACACCCGCCTCAAACGGGCCATCGAGCTGGGCGATCTCCTTGCTGACATCCCACTCGGGCCAGCGGGCCACGTCGGTCCACAGCTTCCAGACCGCGTCCGGGTCGGCCTCGAACGTCGCCTCGCATTCGAACAGGTTCATGACTGTCCCTTGATGCCTGGCCGGATAGGGACCAGCTGGCCATGTGCCAGGAAGCCCCGCGCCCGCATGCTGTACGCGGCACGCACCGCCAGCCGTCGCAATGGTCTCGCGGACCGATGCCGCATGGCAACCTGACCTCGATGATTGAATGGCGGGGGCTAACCTTGTCAGCTCAACAGCGCGAGCCCGGCTCGCGGGCGGCCTCGGCTCATGCCGTGAGGTGAGATGACCGGGTCCGGAGACAGGCCGGCGTATCCACCAGAAGCAGAGGCCGCCCAGGACGGCGGCGAGCCCGACGAAGATCGCCAGTTCGTACCACTGGAGGGGCCAGTAGCGGCTGGCTGGCTGGAAGGTCACCAGTTGGTGGAACCTGGCGGCGAGCCTGGCCGAGCAGTCCCGCGGGTTCAGCGGACCATAGTTCCCTAGCGGACATGCCCGGTTGAGGAACGAGGCCGTGGGGGCATGGCCGGCGTTGTCGGCGATCTTGACCGAATAGATCCATGCGTCCGGGATACTGACGCCTTTGGTGTTCTCGTAGACCGTGATGCCTGTGGATCCGGATTTAAAGCTCAGGGGGGAGGCCGCAGTGATGGGCAGGCTTTTGCGGCTCGGGGAAAAGAGGTATGGGCGCATCCAGCGGGTCACGATCTCCCGGACGGCGGCGTAACCGGCGAGCGCGGTCAGCATGGCTGGCAGCATGCGCCGGAAGAACAGCCCGGCGGCGGCCCCCAGCGTGAAGGCGAATGCGGCGTAGCCGACCGGGACGAGGTCACGAACGCCGAAGCCCAGGGGGTCGAAAGGGTCTGCGCTTACCAGGTCAAGATCGCTCGACCACCAGGTCACCATGAGGCTGAGCAGCCCCGCTGCCAGCATGCTCGCCAATGCGCCGAGGCCGAGCTTGACTGCTAGCCAGCGGCTGCGGCTGACACCCTGGGTCCAGGCCAGGCGGAAGGTGCCGGTCTCGAACTCGCGGGAAACGAGCGGGGCGCCCCAGAACATGCCGATCAGGAGCGGCCCGAGGAGAACGAGAAAGTCGAGGAAGACCTGCAGCGGGCCGTCGGTGTCAGTGAAGGTTGTGGTGGCATCCGAGCAGGCGTGCTGTGAGCCGCAGGCGGCAACCGTCGTGTCGTAGAGGTGGACGAGGCTCGGGCCGGTTACCGCCAGGACGACGGCGACGATCGCCAGCGCGCCGGCGGCTATAGCGGCTTGCATACGGAACTGGAGCCAGGCGAACCGGATCATGACACGACCCCCAGAGCGGATCGGCGGGCGGGACCCAGGTCACGTGCCTGGCTCATGTAGGCGAGCACCAGATCGTCCAGCGTGACGCGTTTCACGGTCCACGCCGGATCGAGGATGGGCTCGTTAGCACGGACAAGCAGCGTGCTCTGCTTGTCCGTGTGGCTCTCCTCGATGACATGCTGACTCGCGGGGAGAGTGCGCGGATCCCGGCGGGGACCCGACAGGCGGTGGTGGGAGGCCAGCAGTCCGGAAACCTCGCCGGCCAGCCGCACCTGCGAAGCGACGATGATGACGATGTAGTCACAGACCCGTTCGAGGTCGGCGATCAGATGTGAGGACAGCACCACGCTGACCCCGTGCCTGGCGACGATTTCCATGAGCCCCTGGAGGAACTCGCGCCGGGCGAGCGGGTCCAGGCTGGCCAGCGGCTCATCGAGGAGGAGAAGCTCGGGCTGCTTAGCAATGGCCAGCGTGAGCGCGAGCTGGGCTCGCTGGCCTCCGGACAGCGACCCCGCTTTCTGCCGCGGGTCCAGGCCGAGCTGGCCGATCCGGCTCTCGGCCAGTTCCTGGTCCCATTTCGCGTTGAGATACCCGCCCATGCGCAGGTGCTTGCCCACCGACAGCCCGGCGTAGGCCGGCGTGTCCTGGGCGACGAAGCCGACCCTGCCCAGTTGTGCCGGGCCGCCGCCAGGGCGTCCGCCGAGCACCGTGATCGTTCCCGAGGTTGGTGCGAGCAGCCCGACAGCCAGGTGCAACAGTGTCGTCTTGCCCGCCCCGTTCGGCCCGACCAGCGCGACCACCTTGCCTTCGGGGATGGTCAGGTCGCAATGACGGAGCGCCCACGTCCGCCCGTACTGCTTGCCGAGCCCGTTCGTCTCGATGACGGCCGTCATGCCGCACCCTCCGCGAAGATGTTGCGGACGGCGGTGCGGTAGATCGCCTCGATGTCGTCGGGGCCAAGGCCCGCGGCACGCGCCTTTCGCAGCCAGGTGGTCATCGACACGAGAAACTGCTCCTGGGCGGCGGGGTCGCTACGGGGGAGCGTCCCGACGATGAACGTCCCCTGGCCGGGCCGCGGGCGCACCAGCCCCTCGCGTTCAAGGTCCCGGTAGGCCTTGAGCACCGTGTTCGGGTTGATCGCCAGCTTGGCGACGACCTGCTGGGCTGTCGGCAACCGGTCGCCCGGCTCGAGGATGCCGAGCCGCAGGGCCTGGTGGACCTGCTGGACCAGCTGCAAGTAGGTGGCGACACCCGACGCGGTGTCGAGCTGGAACTCGATCACGCACCCTCATTCCGCTAACTAATGGCTCCACTAACCTATTAGTGGAATGGTACTGACCGGGAAGAGCGGGCACAAGACACCAGCGGCAAGCTGATCCTCAGAGTCCGAAGGATCCCGGCACGGCCCCGAGGGCTGGCCACGGTGGACGCCATGGGCGATGCAGCCGGTCGCGGTGCCGGTCCGGCGGGCCGCCGCGGCAAATCCCCCGGCACCGGGCCTCAGGAGGTGACCTGACCAGGTCACCCGTCCGGGATCATGGCCTTAATATTCCGAACGGCCTGGGCTATCCGCCCCCGGCTCGGGCGGGACGCAGACCGTGACCGAGCCGGGACAGACGTCGATGCGCAGTTTCCTGCTGGCCGGGCGCGCGCCGCCGTCGAGCTCGTAGCGGACCTTCTGGCCGAACCGGATCCTGAACCTCTTTCCCTGCGTGACCTTGACGAAGGGGGACTCGTCCGGGTGCCCGAGGGCGAGCCGGCCGAATGTGCGGGCCCACTGGACCGGGTTTCTGGCCGTCACCACCCCGAGCTCGAGGCGGCCGTCATCCGGTCGCGCCCCGGGGAACGCCTCGATTCCGCCGAGTATCTTGCCGACGTTCGCGGCCAGCACGCACGAGACCTTGCCCGTGAAGAAGCGCTTGCCGTCCACCTCCACGGTCGCCTTCACCCGGCGCGCGCCGAGGTTCCTGACCCCTGTGTAGAGGTAGGCCGCGCGGCCCAGCCGGCCCTTCGTGCCCCGGTCGGCGTCGGCGATCATCCGCGCGTCGAAGCCCGCGCCTGCCATCACCGTGAAGCGCTCGCCGTTGACCGAACCGGTGTCCAGCCGCCGCCGGTTCCCGTGCAACCCGACCTGTACCGCCTCGGCGAGGTCGTGCGGAACCCGCAGGTTCGCTGCCAGCAGGTTCGCGGTCCCCGCGGGCAGGATCGCCACCGCCGTGTCCGTCCCCGCCACCGCGTCGATGCAGCGCTGGACCGTGCCGTCGCCGCCCCAGACGAACATCACGTCAGCCCCCTTGGCCGCGGCCCGGCGCGCGCAGGAGGGGGCGCGGCGGCTCTTCTTCACCTCGTACCACAGCGGGTCGGTGACGCCTTCCCGGGCCAGGATCTTCCGCAGTTCGGGCAGGCCGCCGCCGAAGCTCTTCCGCGAGTGCGCCACCACGGCGACGTCAGCCATACCAGGTTCCTTTCCCGAGCCGGTCCGTAATCCCCGCTGGCTCAGACCTTCCGCCGGCGGGCCTCGGCCAGCCCGTACACGCCGAAGACCACGAGGCCGAGGGCGGCCACGAGCATCAGGAACTCGCCGAGCGGCTGATCGCGCAGCGTGAGCAGCGCCTTGTCGATGCCGCCGGACTGAGACGCCTTGTGGGTGACCGCCGCGTCGATCACCAGCACGCCCACCAGGGCGAAAACCAGCCCCCGCGCGATCGTCCCGATCATGCCGAACAGTTCGACGACGCGCCGCGTCCTGGCGCTCATCTGTGCTGTCCGCAGGTACTTCATGAACTTGCGGCGGGCGCCCTCGGCGACCAGGACGAGGCCGCAGATGACGATGATGAGCCCGGCGATGCCGACCGCCCAGCGGCCGGCCGGGTGCTGCATGGCCGTGGCCGTCATGTCCTGCTGCTGGCGGGACTGGCTGCGCCCCGTACCGGAGATCACGTCGAACGTCAGGTAGGCCAGGCCCGCGTAGATGACCGAACGGGCCAGGGACTTGAGCCTCGGTCCGGCACCGGGTGGTTCGCCGGTAACGCCGAACGCGGCTTCGCTCAGCCGCCACAGCGCGTAGGCCGTGAAGCCGATGCCGAGCAGCCAGAGCGAGACCAGCCCGTAGGGCTTGCCCGCGAGCACCTGCAAGGCGCCCTGCTGGTCCGCCTCGCGCGAACTCTGCCCCAGCGCGACCAGCACGGCGACCCAGCCGACCAGAATGTAGATGACACCACGCGCTGTCAGGCCCGCCCGGGCCAGGAAGTGCGCCGCCGGGCTGTCGGAAGCCCGCCTGGCCGTGCGGGCCGCGTCCGTTACCTGTGCAGAGTGCATACCCGTCTCTACCTCGGCAGCAGCCGGGCAAACGCCAGGGACCACGGGCTCGCCGGTACCGTAAATGACCCGACGGCTGGGCTGCGGTCGGGTCATTCACGGCGCCCCGGCGGTGAACGGCGGCCTGGCTACCGGCCGGCCATGTAGTTCGAACCGTTGTCCACGGCGACGCAGAACCTCGCGGTCGCGCAGGACACCACCTGCAGGACGGGATCGCTGGGGTCGATGGCCTGCGCCGTCCCCGGCGCCGCGCCAGTTCGGTATCGATGGCGCTCATGCACGCCAGGATCGGCACCCGGGCCGGCGAGCCAGGCCGGGTCAGGGCCAGGCTGGCCGCCAGCTCGCGGCGGGCGCGCTCCAGCTCGGCGGCGGTCAGGGCGGTCACGTCGTGCTCACCCACCGGCGGCCATCCTGGCCCGGTCCTCCTGCTCGGCGATCACCATGTCCAGCTTGCGGCGCAGGTCGGCCTGCACCGGGGCGTCCGCGGCGATCCCCCGGATCGCGCGTTCCAGGTCGCGGCGGTAGTCGCGCAGCTCAAAGGTCGTCAGTGAGTGCACCGGATGCCTGGGCACGGTCACCGTCCCGGGCTCGGCGGGCATCGCCGGCTGGCTCCTGGCGGGCTGGCGGGGGCCGGTCACGGGGCGGCCTCCCGGGGGACGGGGCGGGCCAGGTAGTCCGCGCGGATCAGCTCGCGCAGGCCGCCGGGGCTGGCGGCGGTCAGGGTGACGGCGGGATCATCGCGCCGTTCGGCGGCGTAGGGATGTTCCTGGCCGGGGGTGCGGGTGATCTGGTAGGCGCTGCCCCAGTCCTCGCACAGCATCGCGTAGCTGTCCATCTCGGCGATATCAGGCACGGCTGTGTCCTCCCTTCGGGGCGCGCCCGGGGGAATGTTCCCAAGTCCCCGGGCGCGCATGACAAGCATCACGCGGTGGCGTACCGTGCGCAGTAAGTCACGGGCGTCGGTAAGCGCACCGGCCTGTCCGTAAGAGCCCGGCTCCCGGCGTGAGGAGACGTGAGCGCATGTCACCGGTCCGTGAGCGCGACACCGCCGCGCTGTCGCTGTTCGCCGATGAGATGAAGGCCGCCCGCGAGCAGCGCGGCTGGTCCCAGGCCGACCTGGCCGACCAGATCCCCTACAGCCTGTCCACGATCAGCATGGTCGAGGCGCTGCACCGGGTCCCCACCCGGGACCTGGCCGTGAACCTGGACAAGGCGTTCGGCACTCCGGGGACCTTCACCCGGCTGGAAGGCAGGCTGCGGGACCTGCCCTTCCCCGCCTCGTTCCGGCCGTTCGCCGCCTACGAGACCGAAGCCACCGCGCTGTACGTATTCGAGCACAGCCTGATCCCGGGCTTGCTGCAGACCACCGGGTATGCCCGGGCGGTGCTGGCCACCCGGCCGAACACCGCGGAGGACGAAGTCGACAACCTGGTGGCGGCGCGGCTGGCGCGGCAGGCCATCTTGACCCGGGATGACCCGCCTGCCCCGTTGTTGTGGGCGCTGATAGATGAGGGCGTCTTGTACCGGCCTGTTGCCCCGGCTGAGGTCATGCACGATCAGCTCATGTACCTGGTTGAGGTGTCCCGGCGGCCGAACGTGACCGTCCAGGTGGTGCCGTACAGCGCGGGCGGTCATACCGGGCTGCTCGGCGCGTTCGTCATCGCCGATCTGGAGGGTTCGCTGAGTATCGTGTACGTGGAGGACATTACGTACGGGCGGGTGTTCGAGGACCCCGCTACGGTGTCGCGGGTGACGCTGCACTACAAGTCCCTCCAGAGTGAGGCCCTGCCCAAGGGGGCCTCGCGAGAGCTGATTGTGAGAGTGGCTGAGGAACGATGGAAGGCACCAGCGCCATGACCTGGCGCAAGTCAAGTTATTCGGGGAACAGCGGCGGCAACTGCGTCGAAGTCGGCGCCGCCGCCCCCCTGATGGCCGTCCGCGACAGCAAGGACCCGGACGGCCCCCGCCTTGCCTTCGGACGCGAGGCATGGGAAGCCTTCGCCGCCAAGGTTAAGGCTGACACCAACTAGCCGGTAACGAATACAAAGCACCCCTCACGCAACAGCGTGACGGGTGCTTTGCCGTCTTGTTTCTCCCGTTGCCGACTTAACAAATTCCGCGCGTGTCAGCGAAAGCGGCCCGTAGGAGGTGCCTGTCCGCAGCGGACGATCAAGGGGACGGAGA
>WNGJ01003480.1_pt1 | contig 23987 bp, 18 predicted proteins | sample 5400611 | NCBI WGS metagenome assembly WNGJ01 (sample SAMN13153375, study PRJNA577476) | soil metagenome | isolation source: 40 cm soil or saprolite under Garry oak tree replicate 1 | place: USA:California | collected 2016-06-15
GTTAATTTGTGCCAGCATGTCGACACCTCCGCAAAAGCCGAAGTGCCGCAACAAAAATCACATGGATTGCCGATTCTGGAATCCCCTACCGGGACCCCGAGTCAATCTGTCGCACCAGATGTGTGCATGCCCTAGTGCGTTCGCAGGGACGACGAAAGAGGATTCGATTGTCAAACAGCAGACGCGATTTTATGTCTCGCGACGCAAAGCGTCCGAGGCGTTGATGAATTTTCCGCCCAAAGAGGGCGTGGGGAATGCCGGATGCCCGCTGCACCCGCGGCCTCGTGTGCACTTGGTAGTGGTAGAACGCACACGAGTAACAACGAGTACACCGGAATCACCCGGCATTCCCGCACGCAATGGTTTTAACGGTTTACTTCGTGCTCTCCCCGGTGACCGGGCTCTTTTGCCACCGTCGCCTGCGGATATGTTTTTGTCTAAGCCCGGTTGGGCCGACTTAAACTCCGCCAACTTGACGCCAGCGTCGGGGCGTCAGGACCACACGACTTCGCCGTCCGCTGCAACATCTCTCGTCCGCACGCTCCTTGATCGCTCACAGGCCGAAACCTGCCCTGCAACCTCATCGCGCGCAAAACGCTGCCGCGTCCACCGCATTCCACCCCGCGTTTCGTGACGATCGCGAAACGCCCCTCTTATCGGGCCGGGACGATCGGAAGAAAGCCACTGATTTGGGGTGGAGATCAACGCGGCAGATTGGCACGACGGGCAAATCAGTCGGCGATGTCAAGACACCGATGCCGCCTGCATTAGCGGTTCTTCGATCATGATGTCGTGGAAGTTGGAGGGCAGCAAGCGACCAAAACGAGACGCTAAAACTCCCCGTGCCCCTGCGGATCGACCAGCCGGTTGATCCGCTGCGCCGCGGCGATCGCAAAACGCACCGTCATCAGCTTGCGGGTCGGCGCCGGCAGGCGATGCTCCGGCGCCTCGCAATGCAGATGGGCGCCATAGGCGTCTGCGACGATCAAGCCGGTTTCTTGCGGGAAAATCTCGCACGGCAGATCCTGCGTGAAGGCAAAGAACAGCCGGTCGCAATGCATCCGGTAATCCTGCCATTTCTGGTCGGCGCGCAAATCCTCGATCGATGATTTGATCTCGACGATCCAGATCTCGCCGCGCTCGTTCAACGCCACCAGATCGGCACGCCGTCCCGAAGGCAGCGGCAACTCACTGATGCAAGAAAACCCCAGCGAACGTAACAGCCGCGCGGTGCCGCGCGCGATCGCCAGCGCCGTCCCCGACTGGCGGCGGTCCGGCGCGGGGACAAGACTGACCGGGCGGGCGGGCGATTCCATGGACGTGAACCTAAACCGATTTCAGGCCGTCCAACAGGCTGGCTCAGACCTGGCCAGTGTAAATTTGTCCGCGCCCACCTTGTTTCCGACCTGACGCGACCGTGAAACGAGGGGAACCTGTTCCAGGGGGACGGACCATTGGAGGAAAACCATGAAACCCGTCATTACCATCCCAGCGCTCGCATTCGCACTTGCCATCCTGCCCTTATCGGCGGCCTTTTCGAAAGTCATCGCCAAACCAACCGTCGAAGTCGCGTTCGTTCTCGACACAACGGGCTCGATGGGCGGATTGATCGAGGGCGCCAAGCGCAAGATCTGGTCGATCGCGACCGCGATCGTCGATAGCAACCCCGACGCCGAGATTCGCATGGGCCTCGTCGCCTATCGCGATATCGGCGATGACTATGTCACAAGGACCTTCGATCTCACCACTGACATCCAGGACCTCTACGCCAACCTGCTGGAACTGAAGGCGCGCGGCGGCGGCGACTGGCCGGAAAGCGTCAATGAGGCGCTCGACGTCGCCGTCAACAGGCTGCGCTGGACGCCAAACGGCGACACACGAAGGATCGTGTTCCTGGTCGGCGACGCCCCGCCGCACATGGACTACGCGCAGGATACCAAATATCCGACGACGCTGGCGGTCGCGAGGCAGAAGGACATCATTGTAAACGCGGTGCTCGCCGGCGACGCCCGCGATACCGAACGGGTGTGGCGCGATATCGCGCAGGGCGGTCATGGCCGTTTCATTCCGATCCCGCAGGACGGCGGACAGGTGGTCATCATCGAGACGCCCTATGATGACGACATCATCATCCTGCAAAAGGAAATCAACGGCACCGTGATCCCCTATGGTCCGCGGGCGCTACAAAAACACACCGAAGACAAAACCCGCCAATTGTCGCAAGTGGCGGCCGCGGCTCCGGCGCAGGCCTCTGAAATGGCGAGCTATCTCAACAAGCGCGCCAAGGTGTCGTCCGAAGCGGTCACCGGCGACGGCGATCTGGTCAGCGACGTCGCGGCGGGCCGGCAGAAACTTGGCGCCGTCAAGGACGACGAACTGCCGGGAAATCTGCGCGCGTTAAAACCCGAGCAGCGCATGGACGAACTCGACAAACAAATGAAGCAGCGCAAGGCGCTGAATGAGAAACTCGGCGCGCTGGTCGCCAAGCGCGACAAATACGTCGCCGAGCAGCGTGACAAGGCGCCGCCGAAAGCGTCGTCCTTTGATCGCGTCGTCGAGGAAACGCTGAAGGCGCAGATCAAGCGGTGATCCAGCGATTTAGCAGAGCCCTCTCCACGAGTCGTCCATGCCTGGTGCGCAATTGCGCACGGGAGCGGGGACCCGTAGCCGCCAATGCGCATCGTTGCGCTGGCTGGTGCTCCAGCTTCGCGCGACAACATAAATCGGCCGTTATGGGTCCTGGCTCGCGCGTGGCCTGTCATCGGGCCGGCCGAAGGCCGGACCCGCTGGCTTGGCCGGGACGACGATGATGATTTCTGCCGGAACTTCACGGACCCCTCGCCGCTTATTGCATTGCCGCTAACAACTCGAGGGCGGATCGATGAGGCTGCCCCGGGCATGATCGACGATCTCTGGTACAAGAACGGCGTCTTCTATTGCCTCTCCGTCGGCACCTATATGGACGCCAATGGCGATGGCGTCGGCGACTTCAAGGGATTGCTGCGCCGGCTGGATTATCTGCACGGCCTCGGCATCACCGCGATCTGGCTGATGCCGTTCCAGCCATCGCCCGGCAAGGACGACGGCTACGACATCTCGGACTATTACGGCGTCGATCCGCGTTACGGCACGCTCGGCGACTTTGTCGAATTTACCCATGGCTGCCGGCAGCGCGGTATCCGCATCATCATCGACCTCGTCGTCAACCATACCTCCGACGCGCATCCGTGGTTTCGCGACGCGCGAAGCTCAAAGGATTCGGCCTACCGCGACTGGTATGTCTGGTCCGACAAGAGGCCCGCCAATGCCGGCAAGGGCATGGTGTTTCCCGGCGTACAAAAATCAACATGGACGCGCGATAAGGAAGCCGGCGCCTGGTACTTCCACAGATTCTACGACTTCCAGCCTGACCTCAACACCTCCAACCCGCACGTGCAGGCCGAGATCCTCAAGATCATGGGCTTCTGGATTCAGCTCGGCGTCTCCGGCTTTCGCATGGACGCGGTGCCGTTCGTGATATCGACCAAGGGTGCCAAGGTCCGCAAACCCGTCGAACAGTACGACATGCTGCGGTCGTTCCGGGAATTCCTGCAATGGCGGCAGGGCAACGCCATCATCCTCGCCGAAGCCAATGTGCTGCCGGAAACCGACATGGAATATTTCGGCGACGCCGGCGACCGCATGCACATGATGTTCAATTTTCACGTCAACCAGCATCTGTTCTATGCGCTGGCCTCCACCGACGGCCGCCCATTGGCCAAAGCGCTAGCGGCCACAAAGCCACGGCCCGCCACCGCGCAATGGGGCCTGTTCCTGCGCAATCACGACGAACTCGACCTGGGCCGCCTGACCAAGGCGCAGCGCGACGTTGTGTTCAAGAACTTTGGTCCGGACGAGGGCATGCAGCTCTACGATCGCGGCATCAGGCGGCGGCTGGCACCGATGCTGGGTGGCGACCGGCGCCGCCTCGAACTCGCCTATAGCCTGATGTGCACGCTGCCGGGAACGCCCGTGATCCGCTATGGCGACGAAATCGCGATGGGCGATGATCTCGCGCTGCCCGAGCGCAATTGCGCCCGCACGCCGATGCAGTGGTCCACCGAGCCGCATGCGGGCTTCACCGAAAGTGACCGGCCTTGTCTACCCGTGATCGACAAGGGGCCTTACGGATATGATCACGTTAATGTCGCCAAGCAGCGCCGCGATCCCAACTCCATGCTGAACTGGACCGAACGTATCATCCGGATGCGCAAGGAAGTCCCGGAGGTCGGTTGGGGCGACTTCACGGTGATCGCGGCGCGCGATCCGGCGGTATTCATCATCCGCTACGACTGGCGCGACAATTCGGTGCTGTTCGTGCACAACCTCGATGAGAAACCGCGAGAGATTTCCTTCGCGGTCGGGCTTCCCGGCGACGCCGGCAAGCTACTGGTCAACCTGCTGGCGGAAGACCACAGCAAAGCTGACGAGCGCGGCAAGCACACGCTCGTGCTCGAAGCCTATGGATACCGCTGGTATCGCGTCGGAGGCCTCGACTATCTGTTGAAGCGCAGCGATATCGACACCGACGCGACGCGGAAGACCGCTCATCAGGCGTAAGTACATTCTCTCCACGAGTCGTCCCCGCGAAAGCTGGGGACCCATCGGGCCGGTCGAAGGCCGGACCCGTCGGCTTGGCCGGGACGACACCGGTCTTGTCAGCCGACGATCACGCCCTCATTACCGCGTAGATCAAGCGTGCCGTCGATTTTCTCGCCTTCCCGGTCGAGGAAGGTGGAAAGCAGGATTTCCCCGTCAAGGCCGATCGTCTCCGAGGCGATCGAGACCGGCTCCGCGCCCAGGTTCAGCGCGACCACCACCGCGTTCTCCTCGCTCTGCCTGCGGTAAAGCAAAAGGTCTCCCTCCGCCGCGATCGGCACGTAATCGCCCGCCATGAGGTGCGGCAATCGCTTTCTCAGGGCGATCAGGTCCCTGTAAAGACTGAGGATTGATTGCGCATCCGCATCGAGGTTGGTCACATTCTCCTGGAGAAAATCATCCGGCAGCGGCAGCCATGGCGCCGATGTCGAGAAGCCCGCGTAAGGCGTCGCGTCCCATTGCATCGGCGTGCGGCAGCCGTCACGGCCGGCGCCGATACCCGGAACGTTCTTTTCAAAGGGATCGCGCACCTGGTCGGGCACGATCGCCACCTGATGCATGCCGATCTCGTCGCCGTAATAGAGCGTCGGCGTTCCCCGCAAGGTCAAGAGCAGCATCGCCGCGACCCGCGCCTGCGCTGCCCCCACCCGGCTCGCCACCCGCGGACGATCATGGTTGCCCAGCACCCAGTTCGGCCACGCCCCCGCCGGCAATGCCTTCTCGTAATCGGCCACGATCTGCTCGATCGAGCGCGCGCTCCATAGCGTCGACAACAGCGCGAAGTTGAACGGCATCTGCGCGCCGGCAAGGTCGCTGCCGTAATAGGCCACGAGCCGGTGCAGCGGCAGATAAATCTCGCCGATCAGGACACGGGCGTCAAACTCGTCGATCACCTGCCGCATCTCGGCGATCACCTCATGCACCTCAGGCTGATCTGCCGAGTATTGCGTCAGGATCTTCTCATGCGGCGGCCTGCCTTCCCGATAATTCGGGTTGGGCGGATTGTCGCGAAACGCCGCATCCTTGATCAGGTGCCAGATCACGTCGACGCGAAAACCGTCGACCCCCTTGCGAAGCCAGAAGCGCATGACGTCATAGATCGCCTGGCGCACTTCGGGGTTGCGCCAGTTCAGATCCGGCTGCTGGGCGAGAAATGCGTGATAATAATATTGCCCCGTCGCGGCGTCGTATTCCCAGGCGCAGCCGCCGAATTCCGACATCCAGTTGTTCGGTGGCCCGCCATCGGCGGCCGGCTCGCGCCAGATGTACCAGTCGCGCATATGATCCTCGCGCGCGCTTCGGCTGGCGAGGAACCAGGGATGCTGGTCGGAGGTATGGTTCGGTACCAGATCGAGGATCAGCTTGAGACCGTTTTCATGCACGGCTGATATCAGCGCGTCGAAATCCGCCATGGTGCCGAACAGCGGATCGATGCCGGTGTAATCCGAAATGTCGTAGCCGAAATCGGCCATCGGCGAGGGAAAGATCGGCGACAGCCAGACCGCGTCAACGCCGAGCTCCTGCAAATAGGGCAGCCGGTCGATGATTCCGGCGATGTCACCGACCCCGTCGGCATTGGAGTCCCGAAACGAGCGCGGATAGATTTGATAGAAGATGCCGTACCGCCACCAGGATTCATCGCTCTGCGTCATCGTCGGAATCATGCTCTGAAATGCCGGTGCAGGGCAACGCCGGAATCAATAACAGGTTCAGCTTGAGCCAAACGGAGATGACAAGGGGCGTCGGCTGCCCGCTTTTTCGGCTCAATTTTCAGCTCAATTTTCAGCTCAATTTTCCCTTGGCGTCCCGCAAAAAATCGGCAATGTGCTGGCATGACCCAGGAAACCAACCACGAAACCAACGCGAAAGCCGGCGCTCTCATTGTCCCGGTGACGCTGTTTGAGCAGAACTGCACGCTGATCTGGTGCGAGGCCACCAAAAAGGCCGTCGTGATCGATCCCGGCGGGGACGTTCCGAAAATTCACGCGGCGATCAAGCAGGCGAATGTGTCGGTCGAAAAGATCTGGCTGACGCACGGCCACATCGACCATGTCGGCGGCGCCGCCGAATTGCGCGACGCGCTGAAGGTGCCGATCGAGGGCCCGCATATCGCCGACAAGTTCCTGCTCGACAATGTGGTCACGAGCGGCGCGCGGTTCGGAATGACCGGCGTACGCGATTTCGCACCAGACCGCTGGCTCGATGAAGGCGAACAGGTCTCGATCGGCGAGTTGACCTTCGACATCCTGCATTGCCCCGGCCATTCGCCGGGGAGCGTGGTGTATTTCAACAGGGAAATGCACTTCGCCCATGTCGGCGACGTGCTGTTCAGCGGCTCGGTCGGCCGCAGCGACATTCCCGGCGGCAACCACGACACCCTGATCAAGTCGATCACCGACAAGCTGCTGCCGCTCGGCGACGATGTCGGTTTCATCTGCGGTCACGGCCCGGGCTCGAGCATCGGCCAAGAGCGGATGACCAATCCGTTTCTTACCGGCGCGATGTGAGGCCGTATCTCCACGCCGGCAGCGGCCTCGGCAATTCGGGACGACGCGTTTGATCGGTGGCGCCAGCTATTTGACCGCGGCCATGTCGACCGCGTTCGCTTGCGCAAGATGCCGCGTGCCCCAGCTGCGAATGGTGGCAATGACAAGGACGAAGCTCTTGCCCTTGCGGGTTAGTCTGTATTCCACCTTGGGCGGAACGACGCCGTAATCCTTTCGGTCGATCAACCCCGACTGGGTCAGGGCCTTCAGTTCACGGCTAAGCACGCGCGGCGCGATTTCAGAAGAGCCGTCCGAACCGCGCAGCAGGCCGGTTCTGATCTCGCCATAGCGCCTGGGGCCATCCTTCAGATCCCAGACGATCCGCAGCTTGTACTTACCGCTGATCATTTTCTGGAACGCCGCGACCGGGCACAAGCAGGCCGGTGCCGATTTTGCCTTTGCCATACCGCCGCCTCCGGCCATCCTATCCGTCCCGCTCGAATGACGGGCAAGTGCAGGAAAGTCCATAGTATCAATTTTGTCCATACTTGCGTTACAGCCCCAATCGACGCCAGATGATTGAGCCTGAGCCGCTATCGCCGGCATCGTCCATCAGGGAGCCCCCGATGAAACATTTCATGATCAAATATCAGTTTGCCAACGGCACCACCGACGAGTGGCACCAGGAAATCGAAAAATTCATTTCCGCCCTCGACAACGATGCCGAACTGAAGGGCAAGATCAGCTACCGCTGCCTGAAGAACCGCGACGATGCCAATTACACGCACCTTGCGGCGGCGACCGACGAGCAGGCCATCAAGACCCTGCAGGCGCGGGATTTCTTCAAGCACTATACGGAGAAGACGAGACAGGTCGCCGGCGGCGAGGTCGTGGTGACGCCGATCGAATTGATCGCGGAGACGGCAGCGATAAATCGATAAATCCGGCGGATCATTCCTCTTCCCCTCTCCCTTTGTGGGAGGCGAGACCAGCGAAGCGCGCTTGGAGGTGGCACGATGCGAACGCCGTGAGCATCGTGACGGGTGAGGGGCCCGGTTTATCGATAGGCGCGGTAACCGCTCGTCCGGCACGGACTACGCATAGCGGGAGGCAAGGCATCGGCGGCGTATTAAAGAAACCTATCTACGCAGTTACGTTATTTCATGAGGCCCGCAGCCGTGAGCGCGCGGGTGATGACGGCACTGACATCGATCGCGCGACGTTGCGGCTCGCGCGGTGGCTTCGGAGCATGGTCAAGCGTCTTCAGCGGCCAGAGCACCGCGTTGAGATCCGGCGCCCACGCAGGGCGCGGAGCTGCCGCTGGAATTGGTTTCGCAGCTTCCTTTGGCGCCGCCGCAGCTACCTTCTTTGAAGCTTCGACTCGCGCCACCTTCGGCCGACGAATCCATTCGGTGAGGCCAAAGAAATGCGCAATGTGATACGAGGACGAGATGCCCGCCTCGATCAGGAACGCGCCCTGGGTGCCGTATCGCTTGTCGTTGTCACCGATCCCGAGCGGTGTGCCGTGGGCCATATCGGTGATGGTGTAGGATTCGACGATGGTTTCTCCGTCGGCGTTCCACCAGACCTGACGGGGATAGCCATCGACTTCCCCCTCCGACATCGGTGCCGAAGGCAGTTGGTGGACGTCGAGCCACTGCTTGACGATCTCATCGGCGTTCGCGGGGTTGACGGTGCGATCGGCGCTGCCATGCCACACCGAAAGTTTCGGCCACGGACCTTTATGATTCGACGCGTTGCGCACCAGATCCCCCAATTCGGCGGCGGGACGGGGCGGCGACTGCAACATTCCGCTCAATGCTTCCCGAACATTGCTCGCAACGCCGAACGGCAGGCCGGCGATGATGGCGCCGCCTGCGAATATTTCGGGATAGGTCGCGAGCATGACCGATGTCATGGCGCCGCCGGCGGAAAGCCCGGTAACAAAGATGCGATCCCGATCGATGCCGATATCGGCAATCGCCCGCGCGATCATCTGCCTGATCGAGCAGGCTTCGCCGCGCTCGCGCGCGGTGTCGTCCGGATTGAACCAGTTGAAGCATCCATTGGCGTTGTTAAACGGCTGCTGCTGGGGCATCAGCAACGCGAAACCATAGTGTTTGGCCAGCGTGGACCAGCCCGCGCCTAAATCGTAAGCAGCGGCGGTCTGACCGCATCCGTGCAGAACAACGACAAGGCCGGGCGCCGGCTGCAGGTTGTCAGGCGCAAACGAGAACATCCGGAGAGCACCGGGATTCGACCCGAAGTCCGTGGTTTCAACGAGAGGGCTGCGGGGACCCGGCCTCAGGTTTCGCGCGAAATCTCCAAAGCCATTGACACCGTTCAGCTTTGGCAAGCTTCGCAGGAATTCGACATTTTTGGCGAGGGACAACGGCAGCTCCTTGAAGAGAGAGTTCTTCCAACCTCTCCAAGTACAGATAGTTGCTGCACTGCAAAATAAAAAGGCCGTGTGCTGTCATTCCCCCAGGAATCCCGCCCGGAGAATCCTCAAGGAGCCTGCAGAATCCTCAGAAAGTCTCAGGATTGTGACAATCGACCCTAATTAGCTTCAAACCGCCGCGCGCCGCATCCAGGCCAGAAAGCCGGAGCAGGCGGCAATCGACAGCGCAAACAGCGCCGATACCGCAAACAGCGCCAGCCGCGCCGATTGTGCGGCGTCGATCGCGAAGAATACCGCGCCGATCGCGGCGACACCGGCGGCATTGGCGATTTGCGCGGTTGTGCCATACATCCCCGCGCCCGAACCGGCGCTCGCCGGCTTTACGGTGGAAAGCACGGCGCTGGACAATGGCGCCATCACCAGCCCCTGCCCGTAGCCGAAAATCGTCAGCACCAAGGCCAGTAGCGTCGCGGAGGGCGCTTCTGCCCATGCAACCATCAGCACCAACAGCGCGAGACCGAGCAACTGGACCGCGCAGCCCTCGATCAGCACCAGCGTGCCGCGATGCCGTGCCCGCGCGCCGCTATGCCGCGAGGCGGCGACGAAGGCGAGCGCCAGCGGCAGGAACACCATGCCGGCCCGCAGCGGTGGAATGCCCAAGCCGCGTTGCATGAACATGGTCATCACCAGATAGAACGACAGGTTCGCGAAAAAGAAAAGAAAGGCCGCCCCCAGGCCGCGCATGAACGCCAGGTCGGACAACAGCGCGAGATCGATCAACGGCATGCCACCCCGGCGCGCGACTGTGCGCTCGAGCCGCAAGAATGCCGCGATGATGGCGAAGCCCGCCGCCATCACCAGCCAAATCCACGGCGCCCAATGCACGTCGTGCCCGAACAGCAACGGCCCGATCAGACACAACAATCCCGTGAACAGAACGATCGCACCGGGCACGTCCAGCCGCGTGCCGACACGGCGCGGCGCGGCGGGCATGATCGCCGATGCCGCGACCATGATGACCAGCCCGAATGGCACGTTGACGAAGAACACCGCGCGCCAGCCCAGTCCCGCCAGATCCGTTGTCACCAGCACGCCGCCGAGCAGAAAACCGGCGGCGCCCGCAAGGCCTAGTACGACGCCGTAAATCCCAAAGGCGCGGCCGCGCGAGGAATCGGAAAACAACAGATGAAGGGTGGCGAGTACCTGCGGCACCATCAGCGCCGCGGTCGCACCCTGCGCCAGCCTTGCGGCGATCAGTTCCGGACCGGATTGCGCCAGCCCGCACCACAGCGAGGTCAGCGTGAAGCCGAGCACGCCGGCCAGAAATACATTCTTGGTGCCGTAGATATCGCCAAGCCGGCCGCCGGTAACGACCAGCGTCGCGTAGGCGATCAGGTAGATCGCGATGACAGCCTCGATCTGCGCCGCGCTGGCGTGCAATTCGACGGCGATGGTCGGAAGGGCGACGTTGACGATGAAGGCATCGACGCCGAACATGAATTGCGCCGCGACCACGATCGCGAGCACCCACCAGCGGCGCGAGGGCTCCACCGATGTAGAAACAATCTGATGCATAACGATAAGGCCTCGTCCGAACTCTGCGGTCCGACGATCTCAGATTTCGATGCTTTCCGCGATTACCTCCGAGGTAAGGGTTTCTCGGAAGGCGGCCGATTGTCAGGTCGGGCTCCCGTTGGCCTCGGCGGCCTGCCGAGACCGACTTGCCGTCAGCTACGGCGCAATGCGCTCAAGCACGACCATCATTCGAAAGGCGATTCGTCTTCGAACCGTTTCCGGTATTTTTTCCTCAAGCGCGAGCATCGACGGCACCAACGAGGCGGGTATCAGCGACCAGCGCTGAAATCCTCCGCTCAAGGGATAGGCGAGTACACTGAGCCAATTGACGCTGCGAACGCGCAACGAGGGAATCGCTTGCTCCACGCGCCGGCGCGCGGCCGGCGTGGCAAACATCAGGGTTGGAACGGCCTGGTTGGCGTCGAACGGATCCCGATCGGGGTTCACGACAACCGGCGCAAACGGATCGGCGTCCATGTCCACCGACTCCTCGTGAAAGTGATTGTAGAACCGGCGAGCGAGCGGGGTCATGGCTGGCTCGATCATCGCGAAGCGTCCGCCCGGTTTCAGCACGCGTGACGCCTCGTTGAGAAATTCAACGGGACGTTCCAGATGATGCAGCACGTCGAGCATCACCACGCCGGCAAAGACTCCATTCGGAAACGGCAGGCGATGCGCGTCGGAAACGAGGTCGATACCCGGAAAAGGGAGGATGTCGGTCGAAATGACGTCCTGGCGAATTTCCTTGATGTGAGCTGTGCCGCCGCCGATATCGAGCACGCGTCCTTCAGGACAGCTATCGAGCAGGCGCCGATGGAAATCGCGATACAACAGGCGAATCGTCGCCTTGTTTTGCCATACGTTGCGATGAGCCTGCTGGCGCTGGTTCAGACCGGACGCATGTTCGATCGCGGCAGACATGCGATCAAACCGCCTTGAGCTTGCGATATGCGAACCACACCATTTTCAACAGCAGCCAGCCGTCCCGGAAACGGGAGATCTGGGTCTCGCCGAAAGTACGCGCCTTATAGTGGATCGGCGTCTCGATGATTTTGAGGTTCTGCTTGGCCGCCCCGAAGATCAGATCGAAATCCCCGAATGGATCGAAATTGCCGAAATAGCCGCGTTCCCTCGCGAGCACCTCATAGTCCTTGCGCAACAGAACCTTGGTACCGCACAGCGTGTCGGTGAGCCGGGTGTTGACGAGATAGCTGAACAGATACGCGAAAAACCGGTTGGCGATCAGATTGAGCGGACGCATCGCCTCCTGTTCCATCGGGTAAATCAGCCGGGTGCCGTTGACGAATTCCGCCTTCCCGGCCTCGATCACGGCGTGATACTTCGGTAGCGCCTCCGGCGGCATGGTCAGATCCGCATCCAGAATCATCAGCACGTCGCCAGTCGCGGCGGCAAAGCCCTTTCGCACTGCATCGCCCTTGCCCTTGCCGTCCTGCTTCAGCACTTTGATATCCCAGCTATCCTTGTAGGCGTCGCGAACGCGTTCGCATTCCTCGAAGGTGCCGTCGCTGGAGTTGCCCTCGACGAACAATATCTCCTGGGCGGACCCGAATTTGGGCATGCGACGGATCGCGTTTTCGATATTGCCCTTCTCGTTGCGGCAGGGAATGAGAATGCTCGCGGAAAATTTCCGGTCGGGAAATATCCGGACCGGACGTCCGACGATATAGCTTCGCAGGCACAACTGCCTGATGCCGGGCAGCGGCGCGATATAACGGTTGATGAACGGCCCAATTCCGAACCAGCGCAATGGAATCAATTGCCGCTGTTCCTGGCTGATCACCTCAAAATCCGCGAGATCCATCAGATTCAGGAAATCGACGGTGGCGATGTAGTTGATCTGGGATTGCCGGCTCTTGAGTTTGAATATCTCGCCAAGTTTTAGAATCGGCTCCCACAGATGCGAGTAGTAGGCGATGATGATTCGCGTAGATGGCGCGCACAAATGATGCACAAGCCCCAATGTTCCATCGATGTCCTCGAACATGCCGATGGTGTCGGCGATCACAATGTAATCGAACGGCCCCTTGATGCCGGCCAGCGTTGCCGGATCTTCCGCATCGCCCAAAACAAAATTCAAACCGGGATACAGCGCCTCGGCCTTGGCAATGGTCCTGGCGCTGAAATCAACGCCGACGCCGTAGGACGGCTCCAGCGCTGCGAGCAATCCTCCACTGCCGCAGCCCAATTCCAGCACCCGCTTTCCGGGCGGAATCAAGAATCGCATGAACCTGCGATCGTCTTCCCTATAGGCGGCGTTGAACTTGCCGCCGCGATATTGTTCGCCGCCGCTCGATTCGAATTGGTCGAGTAATTCACGCTTTCGCCGGCTGGAAAATTGCGGCAGGCCAACTTCATTGGGCTGAATTGAATCCATGGGGGCCTCGAATTGAACTCGCGACTGGTTGTTTTCCGAAAGAAACCGGACGCTCTTGCGCGACGTCATTTGCGAATGAGTAAAAAAACCGTGCGCAACTCGATCAGCTTGTCATCCGTATCGAGCCTGATCGGCTTCGGCCCAGCAGATCGACGTTAGGCGCATTCCTGACCGCTTCCACATCGCGAAAATAGTTCTTGTCGATGACGTAAGCGCCGACATCCTCCGTTATCAAGTGCTCGGTGAAGCTATTTGTCACGCCTCGCCTGTTCCGGAGGTGCATCTCGGTTAGCCGGGGCACACCCGCAAAGTGAATGACCAAGCCCTCGCCATATTGGGAAAACGGCACCCGATAGGCATAATCGACTACCTTTGTCATTCCCGCAGTCTGGGCGGTAACCACTTCCATATCTGCCGATGCCAAACGCGTCCAATCGGATTTGCCGGCCAGCGTGCTCGCTACATCCGGCAGCACGAGACGTGCCATCAGCAGAATTCCGATCCAGGCGACCGCGACAGCGGCAAAGCGAACCTTGACATGCCATGCCCGCATGAACAGCCAACCGGCCACGACACATGCCGGCAATGCCGCGGACACACCTGCCGTATAGTGGGATTCATAGTGCTTCAAAACGCCGATCGCCGAGAACAAGGCGGCGATACCGGCTCCAATACTGAGGATGGCAACGGTGTCATTCTGTCTACTGCTAACATTCTGCCTATTTCTAAATCCGGTCACCAGGCCCGCAGCCAGAAGCGCTCCACCGGCAATCAGAGCCAAGGGAATCGCGTACGACTTGTCGCCCGGTATGGCCATGATCGCACGCCGAACGGCCTCCCCTTCAACGACGTCCTGACTGCCGGTCCCATAGAGTCCCGAACCGAGAATGACGTTTTTGTGGAACGCCAGCAGGGTTCTGAACGCGCTCCATCCGATCACAAAATATCCAGTTGCAACGATCGTCACCAGAAAGGTGAACCCGAACAATGCAAGGAGACCGGCGCCACGGAGCCAGCCGGTCCTATGAAAGATCGCCTTGCAAAAGATGGCTGCGGCGAGCGCCAGTGGAATGTAGACATAAGACAGCTTGTTCAGATAGGCGAAAGCGCCGACCAAACCCGCCAGAACGATCGCCTTGGGATCGAGTCCCCGGTCAAGAGCAAGTCGAACCAGAACGATTAGGAACAGGCTGTTGGCGAGAATCGCAACCGACTCGTATCCGGGTGACATAAAGAACAGGACTGTCGCCGGGGTCGACACCAGCAAAATCAAAAGCGCGACGGCGGTTGTCTCGATCGGAATCAATTTCAGCGCAGTTCGAGCAAAGAGATAGACACCCGCAGCGCCGACCAGCGCGGCTACATAGATCATCGGCCGAAAATAATCATCCGCGTGATCGATGACGGCCTGGAAGAACTCTTGTCCTGCCCCGGCAACCGGATATCCCGTAAATGCCAGAGCCAGCCAACTCATGAAATAGAACTGGACTCCGGGATGGTTGGTCTTGCCTTCAGCGGGATAGAGCCGAAGGTCGGCGAGCCGGTAGGCCATATTGAGTGCGTTCGCGAGTCCCACGGGTTCATTATCGGTGGAACACCAGAAACTGATCGGATATGCAAACAGCAAAATGATGGGAATGAAAAAAAATGAGGCCGCGAGAATACACGGCCAGACCAACCTGCTGCGCCCGCCGATATCCATATGCTCAGTCATAAACCTCGGTACGGGTCGAAAAATCGAAGGCCGGCGCAACTACCGCGATAGTTCAGAATTCAGGGACAAAATCAAGACCTTCGCGACCCATGGAATCCCACGCATCCTCCCAGACTTCTCTTTGCCATCGCCAACATTCTGGGGAATCTCCATGATCCCCGAAGCTGAACTCCGGCGAAACACAAAGCACCAGATAAACGCTGACAGCCGCTGGCACCGCGCAACGTTAAGGTGCTATGCCTGCACCGCGACGAAACGAATGGTTTGATCCGATTTGAGACCCTTTCAAACCCTCACTCGAGATCCAGGATGCGCTCGCCTTGAGGGCCAAAAAGCACGTCAGGGTTGTCTCTTTGAAATGCCTCACGAGCCGAGATGTTGAAACCAACACTTCACGGCGAATCACGCTGCAGGGCATGCGCGGACGGGCATCTGAAAGCGCCGGTGAACATCCCCGATTTCGAATATGCAATCCCCGGGGGTGCCAACTATGGCGAGTGCGAACGATGTGGATCGTTCACGCAGGCGCCGATGCCCGACGGCGCTCGGCTATCCCGCGACAACAACGAAGGCTGCCGGTGTTTCTTCGTGCTGTTCTACGCGATCACCAGCCCGCATATTCGATCGTCGTCATCGGGGACCTCAAAGCAGTGGGTGGCAGGCGCTACCGGCGAGGGCATACGCATTGCTCGACAGATATACCAAACCTAAACTGCGCACTTTGTCTTCGCGCTTTATCGCGCCTAGAGAGGGATGACTTTTCTTCGAATCGTCATCCCGCTCTATCTTTTTGTTTGAGCATGATCTTTTCGAAAAACCGGTACCCACTTTTCCGGATCATGCTCTAGTGTGCACGGCGAGGCAGCGCCCCCCATGACACCACCAAAGCCGAAAATTCTCCTGAGCGAAGGCTCGAGCCTGTCGTCGCGCGAGGCCATCACGGCATTGGGGCTCGCCGGCCACCGGGTCGAACTGCTCTCCAGCAATCCGATATGTCTCGGGCGCTTCTGCGCCGATCCGGATGGCTATCTGGCCTCCGCGATCGAAGTCGTCAAGACCGGCAAGATCGACGCGCTAATTCCGGTGCATGAGCAGGCGTATCTGTTTGCCGCCGCGCGACAACAGCTTCCGGCCGACCTCGGAATTGCGCTCGCCGAGTTCGAAGCATTCGAGCAGGTTCAAAGCAAGGCCAGTTTCGCAAGCCTGCTGACGCGGCTGAACGTGCCGCAACCGATCACCGACATCGTCCGTTCGGCGGATGAATTCGCTGCCGACCGGCCCTATCCGTTTTTCGTCAAGGCCGCCTTCGGCACCGCAAGCACCGGCGTCTGGCGGGTGGGCGACGCGCGCCGGCGGGATGCGCTGCTCGTTCGGCTCGAACAACAGAATGCGTTCACGGATGGCCTGCTGGTCCAGGCTGCGGTGACCGGATCGCTCGAGCGCACCCAGGCGGTTTTCGACCACGGACGTCTGGTCGCCAGTCATATCTACCGTCAGGTGCTCGAGGGGCCGGGCGGCGGCGACATCCTCAAGATCAGCGTCATCAGCGCCGGGGTTCGCGAGGCCGTCGAGCGGATCGGACACGCGCTTCAATGGCACGGCGCGATCTCGTTCGACTACGTCAGGGATGACGCAACGAAGACGCCGCACTTCATCGACGCCAATCCGCGGCTGGTCGAGCCGATGAATGCATGGTTGAGCGGTGTCGATTTGCCCGGCGCCCTGTTGCGGATTTCGCTCGGTGAGACGCCGCCGGTTCAACCCGACGGCCGCGAGGGCGTTCTCACGCGTCTTGGACTGATGGGATTGCTTGATGCGGCGCGGCAGCGCGACCGCCGACGCGACATCCTGCGGGAAATCGGGCTGCTCGTCACTGGTTCCGGGCGATATCGCGGCTCACGCGAGGAACTGGTGCCGCTCTTGACCGATCCTTGGTGCGCCGTTCCGCTCGGTGTGGTGGTCGCGAGGCTGTTGCGTGACCCCGAGACGGCCGCGCGATTTTCCGAGAGCACAGTGGCCGCCTACAGCCTGACAGCTCAAGCAATCCAGCGGCTGCGCGCATGGCACGATGCCGCTTGAGCCCATAGTGGGCCTTACTGCGGAGCCCGCAGCTCGATTCCGTATCGGGCGTAGATTTGCGCGATGGTGCCATCCGCCAGCAGCGCCTCGATCGCCGCATCGACTCGTTGTCGCAGCTTGTCGTCGGGACGGAACAGCCCAGCCGCGATGTTCCAGTTCAGATCCGGATCGTTGTCGAACGCCGGAATCAGGCGCAACTTCTTGTCGGCATGCTGCAGGTTGAACCAGCCGACCGCCACCGGTGTGACGGCCGCCGCCTCGATCTCGCGACTGGCCAACGCCGCAACGATTTCGTCCTCGAACACGAACGGGGACGTGACGGTGCCGCCCTTGCCCAGCGTCATGGAGACCAGCGAGCCGACCGGCACCCCGACCCGCTGATCGGGGCCGAGACTGGCCAGCGACGACGCGGGCGAGTCGGCCCGGACCGCGAGCACGACACCGCTGCGATGGTACGGACGCGATAGCTTCATGCCGCCCTCGGGCGGTGCGTCCTTGCGGGCGATGGAGTCGAGCACAAAGTCGCAATCGGCGCGGCGATACTGGATCGCGCTGATCACCCACTCCCGCGTCAGCTTGACACCAAGCTGCTGGGCAATTTTCTCGCCGAGTTCGATCTGAAATCCCGGGACCGGTCCGGTCTTGCTGGCGAACGGCAGCGCGTTGGGGTTGGCGCAGAGCGTCAATGCGCCGCGCTCGGTGATGATTTCCAGCGAGCGCGCATCTGCCGCTGCGCTGCCGAGCACCAGCAGACAGATGCTTGCCGCGTATCCGGCGAGGCGGTATCGCGCCTCCGACGCCGCCGTCCGGGGATCGCCATGCAGTTTCGGACGCACGTTAGTCATCGAGCCCCCGAATGTAGGCGAGGATGGCGATGATCTGGCCGTCGCTGAACACTGAACCAAAGCCGGGCATGGCGCCCGGCTTACCCTTCTTGATGCGCTCGATGATGTATTCGTCGCTGCGCTCGGACTTCGACAGCTTCGGACCTCTGCCGGCGGCGCGGCCGCCATCCTGGTGACAAAAGCCGCAGGTGGTGGCGAACATTTGCGCGCCATCGATGTCGTTCGGCGAGGCCTCGGGTTTCGCCTGCGGATTTACAGACCCCGGTGAGGTGGACTCTTCGGCCAGGGCGGCGGTGGTCGACAGCCGTGGCCAGACGATGGCCAGGGAAGCAACAATCACAAACACTATTCGCATTCCGGCATCCGTGTTGACCGGCAAAGGCGGCAAGGAGCGATCCCTGCCGCCAACGCCGTCGTCATTTCAGCGCGAAGACAACCAGGGCACCGGTATTCTTCGCCATGCTCTTGAAGGGCTCGCCATAGAGCGCGACATACTCGTCGGACACCAGGCTGCCCCAGCCCGCCGGTACGGCGATGTACTGCTTGCCACCCGCCATGTAGCTGATGATGCCGGCGTTATGGCCCATGCCGTTGTTGTGCGACCAGAGCTCCTGGCCGCTGTCCGCATTGTAGGCGTGCACGACACCTTCGGCATCCGGCACGAACACCAGATTGCCCGCGGTGGCGAGGACGCTGGCGAGCGGCGGCGCCTTGTAGTTGACCTCCCACTTCTTGGTGCCGCTGACCGGATCGCGGGCGTCAAGATGACCACGGGCCGGCCCGTCCGGCGGCGCCACCAGCTTGAACGTGGCGCCGAGGTTGAGCTGGGCCATCGGCTCGAGAATCGGCGTGGTCTTCTCCACGGTCACCTCCATACAAACCTCCTGGCCGATCTTGTAGTAGAGCCCGGTCTTCGGGCTGTAGGCGCCTGAGTTCCAGCTGATGCCCCCGACGATCGCCGGGCACAACGGAGGGTCCGCCTTGCCAAGCGCGAGGTCGCGGCGACCGATCAGCTCGCCCGTCTTCGGATCAATGCCCTTGACGAAGTTGATGTTCTGTACCAGCGGCCAGACGTTCTCGACCTTGGCGTTGGAGCGATCGTAAACGAAAACGAATCCGCTCTTGTTGGCGTGCACCACCAGTTTCTTGTCGCCACGGTTGATCATGACGAACTCGCCCACCGCAGAATCGAAGTCCCAGGCATCGTGCGGCAGTTCCTGGTGATAGAATTTGAGCTTGCCGGAATCGGGATCGAGCGCGATGACCGATGTGGTGTAGAGATTGTCGCCCGGCCGTGGTCCGCTCTTCTTCCAGTCGGCGCCCGACCAGTCGTAAAGCGGCGCCGGGTTGGCGGTGCCCCACCACACCGAATTGGTCTCCGGGTCATAGGCTCCGGGCATCCAGCCGCCGCCGCCGCCGGTCCGCCAGGAGTCTCCGCCCCAGGTCGCCATGGCCTCTTCGGTGCCGGCGACCGTGAAGAATTCCCATTTCTTCTGGCCGGTCTTGCTGTCGATGCCGAAGATCGGTCCACGCCCGGGCCATTCGCCGCCCTGGGCGCCGATGATCACCATGTCCTTGACCACCAGCGGCGCGCCGGTGAAGCCGACCGTCACCTTCTTGGAATCCAGCAGCTTCGTATCCCACGCTGGCTTGCCGGTCTTCAGGTTGAGCGCAATCAGGCGCCCGTCGACCGTGCCAACATAGAGATTGCCCTGTCCGATGGCGATGCCGCGGTTGTACGGCGAGTGCGTCTGCTTGGCGACCAGTTCCTCGTCGAGCTCCGGGGCATAGGTCCAGATCGTCTTGCCGGTCGCTCCGTCCAGCGCGTAGACACGGCTGTAGGAGCCCGAATAGTACAGCACGCCGTCGAGGGCGAGCGGCTGCGACTGCAGACCGCGGGTGGCGCGCTCCGGAAAATGCATCCACGCGACTTCGAGATTCTTGACGTTGCCGGCATTGATCTGCTCAAGGCCGCTGTAATGGTAGGACTTGTAGGTGCCGTGATGCGTCGGCCAGTCATTTTGGGCCGCCTCGGCATTCAGAGCCGCGTCTTGAGGCTGCGTCGGCGCCTGGGCGTGCGCCGGCGGGGCCGCCAATAGTGCAGCCACCGCCAACGCGGCGCAGCTGCCGAGATATTGTGCATGAAGAGCCATCTGTATCCTCCTGTGCCTATGTTTGTTGGACCGCGTTGTCGTCGCGATCTCTTGCAGTGCTCTGGTGTCAACGCTTCATCGGACCAAGGGTCTCGACATAGATCGCATGGACCGACGGAACAGCCGTCACGAGACGGCTGCGGCTTTTGCCGCCGAAGTATGCATAGACAGAGGTTTTCGGTAAACGACTTCTTCGACGAGGGCGCCGTTCGGCGTTGGACGACACATGCCGTCATCGCGGGGGTTCATCCGCCCCGCGCTGCACCTGACACTGCCGGCGATGTCGGTGCGCTGCACCATGACACGTCCCCCGATGCCCTCTGGCATTAGTTGTCCGGATTGTTGTTTTTTTATGAAGCGCGGGTCAGCCGTCGCGATCTCGAACCGAAATGCCTGCTCCGGCTGCTGCGCGTCTGCGGGACCGCGGCCCGGTTCTCGGAGACAACCGCCGCAGCCTGCGGCGTGACGCCTCTGGCGATCCGCGGTCTGAGCGAATGGCACGATGCCGCATGGGCCCAATGCCCACCGGCGATTGCCTTGGCACTCCCCACCCCGTAGTTTGGGCAGAGAAACTCAAAACAACGCCCCCCTAAGAACAATAAAGTCCGGAGAGAAAAACCCATGGCGCGCCTGAAATTCGGAGCCTTTCTCGCCCCGCATCACCCCATCGGCGAGCATCCGATGCTGCAATTCCGGCGCGACCTCGACTTCGTCGAGCAACTCGATGCGCTCGGTTACGATGAATTCTGGTGCGGCGAGCACCATTCCTCGGGCTGGGAAACCATCGCCTCGCCGGAGATGTTTCTGGCCGCCGCCGGCGAACGCACCAAGCGCATCAAGCTCGGCACCGGCGTGGTCTCGCTGCCCTACCACCATCCCTTCAACGTCGCGCAGCGCTTGGTGCAGCTCGACCACATGACCGGCGGCCGCGCCATCTTCGGCTCCGGCCCGGGCGCACTCGCCTCCGACGCGCATACCCTCGGCATCGATCCGATGACGCAGCGCGACCGTCAGGACGAGGCGATCGCGGTCATTCGCCGGCTGTTCAATGGCGAACGTGTCACCGCCAAGAGCGACTGGTTCACCATGAACGATGCCGCGCTGCAGATCCTTCCCCTGCAGGAAGAGATGCCGTTCGTGGTGGCGTCGCAGATTTCGCCCTCCGGCATGACGCTGGCCGGCAAATACGGCATCGGCATCATCTCGCTCGGCTCGATGTCGACGCAGGGCCTGATGGCGCTGCCGACACAATGGGGTTTTGCCGAGGATGCCGCCAGGAAGCACGGCACCACCGTGAGTCGTGCCAACTGGCGCGTGCTGTTGAGCTGGCACATCGCCGAAACCCGCGAACAGGCCCGCCGTGAGGCCGGCGCCGGACTGATGCGCTGGCACAATGAATACAATGTCGGCACGCTGCAGCGGCCGGGCCTGCAGCCGTTCACCTCGCCCGAGGATGCCGTGGAGAAGACCGCGGGCGGCGAAAATCCCGCCTCCACCATCGGCACGCCGGACGATCTGGTCAAAACCATCAAGAGCCTGATGGAGGTCTCGGGCGGCGTCGGCACGATTGTCGGCTTTGTGCACGACTGGGCCAACCCGGAAAATACCCGGCGCAGCTGGGACATGGTGGCGCGTTATGTGATCCCGGAAATCAACGGTCACGTCGCCAAACTGCGCGAGTCGCAGAAATTCGTGATCGAGAACCGCGCCGTGTTCGAGCGCGCCGGCCAAGCCGTGATGGCCAAGATCATGGAGAACGACAAGGCCGCGGCAGCCCTTTCGCTGACCGGTCCCGGCCGCGTCGCGATCCCAACCATCAACGCGCCGGATCTGCAGAAGGAAGCCGCGAAACGAAAGGCCTAGCGGCGCGATCCAACGGGAAATTCTCGTCGTCCCCGCCAATCGAGGGGACGACACTTATTTGGTTTTCCGCCTGTGATGAATCACTTCGCGTAGTAATCCTGCACCGTCTCCCATGCTACCGTTTGCAGGAACTGCGCGGTCGGCGGATCGATCCCGGCGAGATAGGTGTTTCCGACCGGCGAGCGGCCCGTAAGGGCCGCAAACACCGTACAAGCCGCCAGATAGGTTCCCGCAAGGCTCGGATGGCGCTTGTCCGGGGCATAGAGATTAAGCTCGGGCTGCTTGCCGATCGCACGCGCAAAAGCAAGGCCCGCGGGAATCACCAGCGCGTTGTTGGCGTTGCCCGCGACCGTATAGGCCTCGGCCAGTTGCGCGGTCATCTCGGGCTTGTCGGCATAGGCCCATGACATGAAGAACACCGGCTTGGCGCCATGCGCGCGCACGATCTCGCTGTCCTTCCCGGCAAATTCGGAAAACACGGTCTTGAGCCTCGGATGGATCGGACATTGGCTGCAATCCATCATGACAGCGACATCGAACAATTTGTCGCGCTCGCCGAAGACGACGTTGTTGTGCTCGTCGAACGAGTAGCTGGCGATGGCGTTCGGCCGGAAGTAGCTTTCGACGTCATGCCAATCGAAGCCTGAGCCGCCGATCGTCACCATGGTGGCGCGATAGTCCTGCTTGTGCTCAGGATCTGCGGCTTTTTCCAGCAACGTCACATGACCGGGCATGCCGTTGTTGTAGTAAAAGAAGCTGTTGCCGATGAAAATCTCGGTCTTCGGGAAATCCGGACCGAGGCTTGTAACCGCAGGCTTTGTTTGCGCCTGCGCGGCCGGTCCGGCCGCCATCCCGCCGGCCGCTGCCAATAGTATGAAAAATATCTGCCAAATTCTCGGCATATCCGCTCTCTCCCTGTTCGGCGTTGTTTTGCCGCAACCTATCATGATGAGCGGCCTTGTCGCGCTATTTGGCCCCCGCCGTGCTTGAGCCTTTGCACAACAGGGGCATAAGAGTTATTTACCAGCATAGGTTATGCCGCCGACCTTCTGCGAAGATATTTGGGACAAACCGGAGCAATTGCCATGTCGATGCAAAGTGCGGCTTCCCCTGCGATCACCTTCACGCCGCCGAAACGCAACTCGCTCACCCATATTCCGGGCGACGAGGGCTGGCCGATCATCGGCAAGACGCTCGATACGCTCGCCGATCCCAAAGGGCACATCGAACGGCAGGCCGCCAAATACGGGCTGGTCTATCGCAGCCATATCTTCGGTGAAACCAGCCTGGTGCTGCTCGGACCCGACGCCAATGAGCTGGTGCTGTTCGACCAGGCCAAGCAATTCTCCTCCACCCATGGCTGGGGCCGGATTCTCGGCCTGTTGTTTCCGCGCGGACTGATGCTGCTCGATTTCGAGGAGCATCGCCTGCACCGGCGCGCGCTTTCGGTCGCCTTCAAATCCGGACCGATGAAATCCTATCTCACGGCGCTCGATACCGGCATCGCGGCGCGGGTCGCGCAATGGCGGGCGCAGCCGGGGCCGATGCTGCTTTATCCCGCGATGAAGCAGCTCACGCTCGACCTCGCCGCGACCTCGTTTCTCGGCGCCGACATCGGGCCCGAGGTCGACGACATCACGCGCGCCTTTGTCGACATGGTGGCGGCATCGGTCGCCGTCATCCGCAAGCCGCTGCCCGGCACCGCGATGGCGCGCGGCGTCCGCGGCCGCAAACGCATTGTGGCTTATTTCTCCGAGCAGATTCCGATCCGCCGCGCCAAGGGCGGCGAAGACCTGTTCTCGCAGCTGTGCCACGCTACCCACGAGGACGGCGCGCTA
>WNGJ01012639.1_pt1 | contig 23983 bp, 25 predicted proteins | sample 5400611 | NCBI WGS metagenome assembly WNGJ01 (sample SAMN13153375, study PRJNA577476) | soil metagenome | isolation source: 40 cm soil or saprolite under Garry oak tree replicate 1 | place: USA:California | collected 2016-06-15
GGTCAAACCGCAGTACAGTCGTATACTCTCAACATCAACGGCACGGGCCTAGCGCAACTGCAAGCTCTGCCAGGACTAGTGCCCGCCGGAACACTCGAGATTCAGGGCGTGAGTGCGGGTCCGTTCAATCCGCTGTCGTGGCAGCAGGATACTTTGAACTGGGTGCCCGACATACGCATTCCGATGTTGGCTCCCCAGCCCGGGCCCTTTCAGAACATTTACTCTCCCTGGCCGCTTGAGCAAGCAAATGGGTGGCGCATGTTTTATGGGGGCTGGGACGGAACAGCCACCTCCAACGACAGAGTGTACAGCGTTACAACCTCCGACTTTCTTAGCTTCGGCGGCCGCCAGTTGGTCATCGACCACGGGGAATTTCTGCACGTCAACAATGAGAACGTTACGCAGCTACCCGATGGCTCGATGCACATGATCTGCACAACCCTTGTGGACCAGAACAGCAGCGACAAGCCAGCTTATTTCTCAAGCTCGGATGGTGTGACTTGGAACGGCATGCCCGAGCCATACTCCGCGCAGTTGGGCGATGTGGTCTCGGTCCCAAACGACTCTAACTATCTAGGTTGGGACTTCAACGGTGGCAATGTGCTTTTTAGGGAAAACGCCGCCTGGACGCTGTATTACAGTGTTGGAATTTATGGAGCCATCGGCCAAGTTTATCGGGGAACTTCCGTTGCACCTCCGGTATTTCAGCGGACTGGGGTTGCACTCGTCACCCCTCATTACGCCAACGATATTAAAACGATATTAAGAAGTTTCAAGCTGGGGGAAAAACTTGGTATCTCATGGCTCTTTACGTCGAGGAAGCTACATTTGGCACAGTTCCATCTCCTTCATTCTCCTATAGCCTCTCAAATGATGGGGTCACGTTCAGAACGGAACACTCTTTGTTCGGAGGTGTATCTCCGCAAGATCACTTCGTAATGACGCCAGCTTTCCTGACCAGCGGCAGCAGTATTCTCGGGGTGCTTTACGGGGCCAATTCCGTTGACCTTCTTAGCTCAAATCAGATCTATGCACGTTGGTTACAGAAGAAAGTGGTGATCACCGATTCTTCGGGCGTTCCGCATGCGCTCCAGGGCGGCTACGGCCCAGATCGCCAGCGGTTCCAGGCGCCGCCAACAGGGTCTTTGCAAGGCACGATCACTGTCTATGCAGAAGATGGAGTCACGCCGCTCGGCCTCGGTTCGGTGACCCTCACTGGGGGCAAGGCATACAGTCTGGTGTTGAATTGAGGTGGGGATGGTTTCCAATGGCCGGCGACCTACGAGGTCAGCGTCCGGATGACGGGCTCTACGACCGAGATTCGAAAAGGTGTAGCGGTCGCCATCGAGCAAACGTGACACTGGATTTTCAGGTGAAAGTTTCGGAGGCGGCTACCGCCATCGAAGTCGCGGATGTACCACGAGACCGAGATGAAACTGGATCTGTTAACGCCAAGCTTGGTGATTCTTGGTATTCCGTAACGGCCTTTTCAATCCCTAGAGTGTCGGTTGCGGGGCAGTATGAAACGCCTCCGTTTCCTAATTGACCAAGCTGCGGACAGATTCCGCTGGAGTGGTGTAAGGGCGACGGTCCAATGATTATCCGTGCAAGAAATCGAGTCACGGCACTTCTGATTGTATCTAGCTCTAGTCAGAGTATCGGACTATGACAACCTTGCGATCAGCAGCCTTCTTGGCGGCCCTAGTCTTTCTGTGGACCTCTTGCGTTAACGCCTCTTCTCAGAAGGTCGGCATGCCCCCGGCGAGTATCGAGCAACGGGTACTGTCCCTTAATTTTGCGAACAATGGACAACATCTGACCGCCACGCTAGATCAACAGATAGAAATAACCCTCGGGACAGTCGGACCAAGTCAATATGGCACGCCGCAGATATCCTCCCCGGTCGTCCGGCTCGAGAGCGTCTCGCTGGTAGTGCCACCGAATCCGGGTGGCCCGACGTATGTCTACATTTTCCGGGCGGCTTCCGAAGGAGAGGCAGAGGTCACAATTCCTATTATCAATTCAGAAAATCCAGGTGCGGCGAAACGGCGTACTTTCACGGTGACGATTCATGTCGAATCAGGTCCCGGCAACCCGCTCGCTTCGCACACATCCATGACGCTGGACCAAGCAAACACCGCGCCTTGGAAGAACGCATGGACGAACCTTCTCAACGACGTGCGGCAGACCTTTACGCCGTCGCTGCCGAGGCTGACCCGTGTCGAAGTGGAACTCGTGGTGGCAAACCCGGGCCCATCCGATGGTGAGGTCACGATGTTCTTGGGAAATGCACGGGGAGAAGTGCTGGCGGATGTGTCAAAAACCGTGCCGGTCGCGGACTGCGGGCACGTTCAGTTCGTTTTTCCCAACGGCGGTTTGCGAGTTTCGCCCGGGCAGGTTTACAGCATCCGGCTGAGCGGTGGCAGCGTCTTTGGATGGAAGTATGTCGTGGGCGGATACGCAAAAGGGGATACGTCTTTCAATGGCAGACCTCTTTTGCCGATTTCCCGGACTACGTTATTGTTCCGGACATTTGGGTCGAAGTAGCGTCCCGCTGGCATCCTCGAATGCTTCTTCGCCACCTCGGCGATGCTTCCGGCAGACGAAAATAGCCCAACGACGTTACTTTGCTGCAACAAGAAGGAAACAAGACTGTTGGTTCCCAGGTTTTGTTAGAGCTTCTTAGATCGTCGGCGGTGAAGCGTACAGGCAATTCTGCCTTTCGCCTCCCCTTCGGCAGCTTTCGCCGTCCGACTTTCTTAGCTGACCTCTCTGTCTCAAGGGTTCCTAAAGTCGGGAATGATGAGTGCGTCTACAGCGTCTTGCGCTGACTCGATGGGATGTAAATGCAACATGGTTATGTGGCGGAGAGGATTGCTCGGGTCATCCGTGTGCTGCGTCCAGGCATACGCTCTGAATGCTGCCGGATGACCTATAAGATCAAAGACCTCAACGACGCCTTCCCATACCGTTTTGCCGTGAAATGTCTTTTTTACCGGCACGCTTTCAACGTGTGTAGCATCCGCGCCATGCACCTGGCTGATCATGTCTCTCAGGTCTTCGAGATAAGCCACAATGCCCCTCGATGGTCATACTTCTGATCAAACACTCACTATTGACTGCCTGACTGCCTCAACAGCCGCCGCGAGCCGGTTCGTCACCCCCAGCTTTTGCATCAGGTGAGACACATGGGCTTTGACCGTGCGTACTTCTATTCCCAAGGGAGTGGCAATTTCTTCGTTCGAGCTTCCAGTCACTAATATCTGCAAGACTTCCTTTTCCCGGCTTGTGAGAGCCACTCGATCCGTGGAGCGAGCACCGGGAAAAGAATCGATGATGCGGTCAATGACTATCGCGAGGAGACGTCGAGGAGCCCAGATCAATCCCTGGTTCACGGTGCGGATCGCGCTCGCAAACTCGGCAGCCGACGCAGTTTCTCTGATGTAACCTTTTGCACCCAGGCCAATGGATTCAATCACATCGTTCTGGTCCAGACTTGATCCTGTCGCCAGAACTCGAGTTCTGGGCAACGCAGCTGTGATTTTCTCCAGTTGGCGGGCAAGACTACAGCCTCGGCGCTCTCTCAATATCGCCACATCGATTTCGGCGCTTTCCCCGAGTTCAATATTGCCGGCAAGTGTGAGTTGTAAATCCTGCTCCGAACCAAGCACATCTCGAAATCCAATGAGGCGAACAGGATCTTCGTCGAAGATACCTACTCGGATTTTCGGCCGGTGAATGAGTTCCAACTTCATAGATTTGTTCTGCGATTTTCTTGCTGCACTAATTCTGTTGTTTCCAGAGAAACTCCGTGATTTATGGCAATGGCCAAGGTGGGTGTGTCTGGACTCTTCGCGCCACCTACTCGCAGCGTTGCCATTCCTTGAACTTCTTTCAGGAATACATACAATTCGTCTCTTCCCATGACCTTTACGGGATCTCCCTGTTTCACCATCTTCCATTTCGGCCGCCGACGGGCTGCAGACAAGAGAAATGCAACGCCGCCGTGTGGTGGTGAATAACTGCTGCCGCCTGGATGCGGCGGTTGCCATTCGTACTGTTGAAATCCAGTGTGTTGACGCTGCGCTTGCAGAAAAGGCCGCCATTGATCGGTTTGGTTGTGTGATATCTCACTTCAACATTGTAGTCACTTTACACGTCCGGGCTCTGGGCAATAGGTGCGCGACCTTAGAGCGGGGAACATTCTCGCTCGCCGGCAGTCCAGATTCAACAGCAAACGGCTGGAAAGCTAGCTTACGGATTCTCGACGGCGCTTAGTGATTCCCCATCGCCCGCGAAGAACGCAGGCCGCGCTTGGCATAGCGGGCGATATAAAGGTTCGCGTCCCTGATGGCAATGCAGGAGAACAGCAGAAAACATCGATTTCGAGTCAGCGCTTGCAGACTCGTGTTGGGCAGGAAGCGGCGTCTACGCAATTAACTTGGGTTACCGGTGTAATGATTCCATAAATGTCGGCTCCGATGCCCGAGTAAACTTTGGTGACGCAACCGAAAAGCTCGGGAGAAGGAGCGAAATGGCGATCTTCCACCTCTATGCGGCGGGGCAACAAACTTCATCGGGAACGGAAGATGTTGGTCGGTCGTCTAGGCAGCTGACCCAGCGGACCCAGGCCAGGCTTCGAAGCTGTGCATGGCCTGCTCTAACTGCGAGTCCACTTCGTCCGCGATGGTCATAATATCTAGCAGCACTTGGCTGAAATCCACTCTAGGCTGATTGTTTTGTAAAGTATTGAAGATACTGACTTCTAAGATTCGCGACTCCTCTACCACCATAGCGGCGGTGTAGCCTTGCTTTCGTCGGTGATCTCCATGCTGACGCGCGAGGAGGGAGATGTTGGCTTTCGAATTTGGGGGGAGGCGCAAGCGGTAAATCAAGTCAGCGAGGAGATGGGGAAGATGCCCGGAGCGTTCCTCAAAGCTTAGTGGGATGCAGGTCAGCTCCTGGTCGTCCTCGACCAGTCCCATCCAGTACTGAATCGTCGCATCGAAGTCATGCTCCAGGATGGAGGCCACGCTTTCGGTGGGAAGTGGCCTGTGCGGTACGGGGTTGGCGATTTTTTCCCGGATAACGTCCCGCAGCGAATCGATTTCGATTGGCTTCAAAAGGAACTCCTTAGCCCCTGAAACGAATCACGGATAGCATCGCCGTCCTCATGTTGTACTTTAGGCTTTCCTCAAGGGTAGCGGAAGTCCCTCAGCTCCGTCTGTTCAAAAGTGCACAGCTACAGGTGCATAGGCCCTTTCGCGGTGGTTTTCCTGGATGTGCTTCGTGTGCCTTCTTCTCACGAGTAACCAATTCTGAGTCTGATTTCGTAACGACGTGGGATTTGCTCTCAGCGTTCTACCCTGCAGGCGCACAAGCCTACGTCCTCCGCAAGGAGGGGTAATGTAGCCTCGAAGGAACCGGACTTCTTTGATCCCAAGGCTTTCCTCGCCCCAACGAGATGAAGAAGACTACGCAAGGCAAAGAGGCCCCCAGCGCGCTGCCGGGAAAACGGAACTTCATGGGTAAGAGGCACGCCCTCAGGCCAGCCTGTGCGCATCGCTTCGGCCACCACAGAGGTTACAACCCGTCGGCCCCTGCAAGATTCAGGTTTTAAGAAACGACGACAGTGCCATCTCTTCTCCCAACGCTTGCCGAATTTCGCTCAGGAATTCATGACTATCGGGAGGTTTCTGGAAGAAGGCTACCGCCCCGGCGTCCAGCGCACGTTTCTTATTGTCAGTCGGATCTCGGGCGCTGAGCACGATGACTGGAGTTGCCACAAGATCTGCCAGGCGTCTCATTCGTTCAAGGACTAGGAAACCATCACCTGCCGGCAGTCCGAGATCGAGGATGACCAGGTCTGGCGCCTCCTTGCGCGCCACTGTTATCGCGGACAGGGCATCCGTAGCGCACGTTACCTCATAGCCGTTGGCTTTCAATTTGGCAGTCAAGCCCAGCAGAAGATGTGGATCGTCGTCGACGATCAGAATTTTCTTTCCAGTCATTGGAGTCTCTCCTTGGCCATGGGGTGCGCTTGAACCACTCGTTCGATTCCTGCCGTGACTTCGCCGATCTGTTCTTCCCTGGACCGGTCGGGTGCCACGAGCAACGTCGTTGAGGAAATTACCGGCTTAAGTCTTGAATCCTTGTCGAAGGTTCGCAGCTCCCTGCCTATGCGGTTTGCGATAACCTCAAATCCACGGGGATCGGTGCATGCGACAATAAAAAAAGTCTGTACCGGCTCTGCGCCACTCATTGACGGCAAGAGCACATCCTGACCAGGATGAATGCAGCGCTCCAAGACCCTCCGTATCTCCAGCGCGATATCCGCGTGAACGGTTCCCTCGACCGGGACCACGTCTACCGTAATGAGGGTTACAGAACCCGCCTCCAAGTTTGGCACGGTGAAGATGGGGCTACACAGTTTGGCCAGTGAGAATACTGGCAGGGTAAAGTAAAAGGTGCTGCCATGTCCCTGTTGGCTTTCCACCCAGATTCGACCGCCGTGCCCTGACACCAGCTCCCTTGCAATGAACAGCCCCAGACCCAGACCACTGCGACTTGCTCCGGAACCACTTTTTATCTGCGCCAGACGGTCAAAGACGATCTCGCGGTTTGCCGGGCTGATCCCACATCCCGTATCGGACACCGATAGGCACACAAAGCCGTCGTCTTCCGCGAAGGGCCTGCACGCCACGGTAAGGGTTCCACTTTCGGGCGTAAACTTGATTCCGTTATCGATCAGATTGATGAGAATTTGACGCACTCGGACGGGATCGGCCCAAACCAAGGGAAGATCCGGCGCCGCCTGGAAACGCAGACTGATGTTCTTCGTCGCCGCATTTGTGCCGCATGTGCTGATCGCCTCGGCAATTAGTTTGACTGGACTTGCTTGCCGGGGCTCTACGATGAGTTTATGCGTTTCGACACGGGTTATGTCGAGGAGATCGCTGACCATATCCTTCAGTTGGTTGACATTGTCTAGTGCGAACGTCAGGTGCTCACGCTGTTCGGGAGTGAGATCACCAAGTACTCCATCCAATACATTGGTCACGAAAAAGTAGATTGCCGTCAGCGGAGTACGGAGCTCGTGGGAGACGTGCGAAAGAAATCTCTCTTGAAGGCGTGTGCGCTCCTGCCGGGCCTCTTCCAGTACGATCGCGATCCTCCTCCGGTCGGTCACGTCCTGCATGACGATGGCAAAGCCGCCAAACCGACCTACATGTTCCAATAATGCTGTGATGCTGACATCGGCCCAGAACTGCTCGCGGTTCTCGCGGACGCGCCATCCCTCATCTTTCGCCTCACCTGCTTCGAGAGCCTTGCGTAACTGTTTCTCGGGCACGAGATTCTGAATATCATCTGGGCTAAAGAAGCACGAGAAATTCTGGCCCACGATCTCGGCCTCAACGTAACCCAACATGCGCTCCGCTCCGCCATTCCAACTGGTCACGCGCCCAGTTGGATCCATTGTGAAAAGGGCGTAGTCCCTAACTTCCTCGACCAGCAATCGAAAGCGTCCGTTTGTCTCAGCCAGCTGCTCCTCGAGGATCGAGCTGTAGCGTTGCCGGAGAAATGCATCACCCAGCGAACGCAGCAAATCGCCGGATGTCTGGAGTATCCCCTGGCTTACAGGACGCTGTCTGCTCGCCAAATCCCAAAGTTGCTGCGCCGAAACACCAAACTCCTTTGCCACGCGCCGCAACAATAGTGATTCGGGATATCGATCGAACACCTGCCCCGCAATAATGGCGCCCAAAGGCTGCTCGCCCAAGGAGAGCGGAACTGCGACATGGGTGAGGCCAGCTTGGTCACGCACCATCACTGTCACGCCTGTTTGCAATGCGTCCGCAACCGCAGTGCAAGGCAAACCCGTTGTTATGCAGAAGGGACATCCGGCAGCCCAACCAGGTGAGGCGTCACGGACTAGCTTCCAGACGGGCTGCTCATTGTGACATTTTCCCAATATCTGGCCTTGGGAGTTGGTTAATGCGACTGCCACCTTCATGGTGCGGCCATACATCGTCAGAATCTCGCCCCAAGCGGTGAAATCCAGCAAATCGGCCCGCAATCCGGGCGAGAGGTCCACACCCCAATTTTTCTCCATCCGGCGGAAGGGTATTGGACCCGCCGCAGGCGGATACTCGCTGGCGTCAACTCGTCCTGACGGTTCTGAGGTCATTCTTTGTCCTGTACTGCGGCAGCACCGTTTTTTCGCTTAGAGCCAGAGAATCTTGTGGGGGCCCGGCTCAAGAGACTGGAGTAAGCCTGCAGCGGCACGGGGGGGAGCAGATTCCGTTCCAGGGGTACCAGAGAAATTCCCCCTTGGCCGATTACAAACTCGCGAGTATCGAATGAGTGTTTGCTGCCCCGCGCTTTGACCACCGAAATGCAGCGGTGAAGCGAGTTGTTGATTTCCACCAGGCTCATCAGGATGAGGTTATCCACGATGGAGCTGAGCGGAAAATCCGGCATATAGGACGAGACCCCGAGGAACTCTGGGTTCTCATAATTAAAGAAGCTCGTCATCAAACGCTGCTTGCTGTAGGCCACTATGGCATGAACGAAATCGCGGTACACGGCGAGTTCTCCAATTGCAGTGCTATAACTTGTCATCCCATCAATCACCATCCGCTTTATGTCGTGCTCCTCGATAAGCTTGATGATGCGAGCATAGTGTGCATCGACGTCTAACTCTTGCGGACTCTCGAACAGGATCTGGATGGTTCCGTCGGCAACCTGCTCTTCCAGATTCAGCCCCAGAGTCTGAGCATTACGGATGATTTGCGCTGGATGCTCATCCAAGGAAACGAGCAAGCCCTTGGTCTTTTGTTTCAGCACTCCTTCCCGTAGAATCTGCGTGCCCAGCACTGTCTTTCCCACCCCCGAAATCCCAACCACCATCGTGGTGGACCCATCAAAAATGCCACCGCCGATGAGAGTGTCGACAGCGTCAACCCCGATGACCGACCGCATGGTGCTGGACGTGGGCTGCTTCGAACCAGCGCGGGAAGGCGCCTGAACGCGACGGAAGATCTGCACGCCTTGTCCCTCCGTGATATGCATTGTGTGCTCTCCGGTCTCATAATCTTGGCCCCGGCTCTTCAAGACCTCCAAGCTGCGCTGGATGCGCCGACCCTTCCGATCGCGGCCCAACTGTATGACTGTATCGGCAAGAAAATCAGTCATCTCCACAGTGGCCATCGAATTGGGTGCGCTGCCAACCTCGAGCGACATAATGGCAGTCAGATTCTCCCGGTCCAACGACTCGAACAGTTGCTGTAACATCTCACGGAACCCGGCGCGCTCGGGGGCATTGCCGCCTAGGTCACGGTTTAACAACCCAATGCCGTCTACGAAGATCCGCTGGGCACCGATCTCGTTCGCGGTTTCGAGTAGCAAGCTGTCCGTCGACCGCAATTCATGACGGAACACCTGCGGAGTGGTAAATACGATTTGCAGCTTCTTCTGTTCCTGCAGCTCCTCCAGATTCCAGCCAAAGGCGGCTGCGTCTCGGACTAGTTTGTTCGGGTTTGTCTCAAATACCACGATTATCCCTGGCTCGTTATATTGCACGATCCCATGGTAGATAACCTCCAGGCCCATCAGAGTTTTCCCGCTTCCGGTTACGCCCTGCAGCAAGACCACATTGGTCCTCGGAATTCCGCCCAGTTCTGCTTATTCGATGGTTAGCTTATTCGATTGTTCTTCTCGTCCCGATTCGACCCGTCGGGCTTCAGTCGTTTTGCCAGCAGCAGCCGACCGACGCGAGTTTCCGCTAGGCTGACGATTTGCTGAAGGCGACGCTGACGCCCAGCATCGCTCGAGGCGAAGATTCGATAAAAACGCACTTCCTCAGAGGGCCGCGAGCGTTCGATGAGCTTCTCGCTTTCGAGTCGGTCGAGCGCAGCCTTAACTACTGTGCTTTCATAGCCTATAAGGTGCGCGATCTGGTCGCTGCTGGCGAGACTTGCTCCGTGGCGGTACACAAAAGCTAATACATCCCACTCACTGAGCAGGGAAATGCCCATGCCATCCAAGCAACTTTGGACTGTCGATTCAAGGGGTTTTCCACGCCCCATAGATGCGTTTTCCTCGTATTGGACTTGGCGTCCTACTCCACTCATAACACTCGCCGCCTAAAGTATCTGTACAAAAAAGATCAGTTCAACATTTGTCAATTTCGCAATGGGTTCAGCTATTCGCCGCCTGCAACGGCAATGAACCGTGAATTTCCAAAGAAGTACAGTCTCCTTCGCACAGGGCGATCCAGAGAGTCCGGTGACTGGCAGGGACGAATTGCGACCAAGATGCGGATTCGGCGCTTCACAAGACCGTACAGAGTTACGAGGAGCTTGGATCTAGGAGGTAGAGAACGAGTGGCAATAGGGAGAACTCTTTCTACGCTTGCGATACTCAGGGGTCTTATGCTCGTTCCCTGCTTCGTGATCGGTGCCCAATCTTATACCTGGTGCGAGAACATCCCCTTGGCGAAGAAGACCGAAGCCGAGAAACCGCTGAAAACACCCTTCTCCGAGAACCAGGCCAGTTGAGGGCTGCGCTACCATTTCGGCGCCAGTTTCAGAGTGTTGTAGCGTGCGGCAATATTCGATACGAAGAAGATCTAATTGCGGGGACACTTGTCAGAATGAAAGCGTTCGCAGGCTTACTATCCCAAGATTGTCCGTTTTACCCACGCAATTTACCTCAAACCCTGTTCAATTCTGAACAGTCACCAAATATGCCATCGTTGCAAGTTTCCAAAGGAGATGTCGGGCGCATTATGCGGCCAGGTCGTTTGTTCCTCTGAGGGCGCTACCGCTGCCCATATCTACTTTTTGGACGGGTTACATATGACCAGTCACGCACCATTGGCGCGTAGCACGCCTGACCCACATAAGGCACCCCTAGCCACCGAGGCCGCACCAACCACCAGACGACAAACCCGGCAAGCCGGTCTTAGTTCCCAGCAAGCCCAAGGCTGCTTTCCAGTGGCCGAGGGATTGTCTGTGGTCGTTCACCGACACTATCAGATACCACTGAGCTGCGGACCCTCAGTTAGGCCGCCGCTGGTCCCGTCAGCAGGTCGTGTACCTTCCGCGCGAGTTCATCGGGCCGGAACGGCTTCTCCAGAAAGGCACAACCGTGCGCCGAGAGATTTCCGGGGAGGATGATTTCTTCCGAGTAGCCAGACATAAAGAGGAATTTCGCTTCGGGGCAAAGTGTCGCAGCTCGCTCTCTCAGTTGCAAGCCATTCACGTGCGGCATCATGATGTCACTCAGCACCAGGTGGATCTGGCCAGGATTCCGCTGACAGATTTCTATGGCTTCTGTCCCGTCCTTTGCGGTCAGTACTTTATAGCCGCATCTCTCAAGAGATAAGCGAATCAGCCTGCGCAGCGCCATTTCGTCCTCGACGACCAAGATCGTCCCGTATGCTCGCGGCTTTTCGGCCGGCATCACAGTGGGTTCAGAGTGCGCCACCTGCCCGTGCGCGCGTGGCAGGTAGATGCGGAAAACCGAGCCTGCACCCAAGGAACTGTCTACGTCGATGCGGCCGCCGCTCTGCTTCACAATGCCATAAATGGTCGAGAGGCCAAGGCCCGTACCTTTACCTTGCTCTTTAGTCGTGAAGAAGGGCTCGAAGATGTGGCCCAGCGTCTCCCTGTCCATGCCGCAGCCTGAATCGCGAACTGTCAGCCGGACGTGGGTACCGGGCCGAATACCGGGGTGCTGATTACAGTAGAACTCGTCAAGTTCCCTGTTTGTGGTCTCGATGGTAATCTTACCGCCCAGTGGCATAGCATCTCGGGCATTTATCACCAAGTTGATCAGAATCTGTTGGATCTGGCCCGGATCCGCCTTGACCCGCCCCAAGGCAGGATCCAATAGCGGGACAATTTCGATGTTGGCAGGAACCAGACGATGCAGCAACTTATGCGCTTCCAATATTGCGTGATTGAGGTCAAGGATCGTGGGTTCCAAGACTTGCTTTCGGCTAAAGGCGAGCAGCGAGCGACTCAGCGAAGCAGCTCGGTGCGTGGCCGCCTTGATCTCGGCGACTGACCGGCGCAGACTCTGGTTCGTCCCAGCTTCTTCGACCAAGATCTCGCTGTATCCTAGGATAACGCCCAGATAATTGTTGAATTCATGGGCGATCCCGCCGGCAAGCTGGTCCACAGCTTCTATCTTCTGTACTTGCCGCAACTCTTGCTCCAAGGATCGTCGCTCGGTGACATCCTCGGCGATAAATTCGAACCCATGAACCGCGCCCCCTTCATCGGTCAAAGTTCGACCATTTAGGCGAACGGTAATGATGGTCCCATCCCGTCTACGCCACTTCACCTCGTCTTCAATTTTCGTTTCCCCTAGCCATTTCTGGAGCAAACGAGGTTTCTCTTGCGGATCTAGGTAGAGCTCAGTTGCGGGGTTCAGCTTCAGCACGTCACCCGCAGAGTTATAACCTAGCATCGCCACCAAGGCCGGGTTTACTTCCTGGAATTCGCCCTCCCGCCCGAGCCGATAGATGCCATGAACCATTCCCTCGAAAAGTGAGCGGTAGCGTTGTTCGGAAGAACGCAGGGCTTTTTCCTGTTCTTGTAGTTTCATCTCCACCAGCTTGCGATCCGTGATGTCGCGATCCACAGACGAAACGCCAGTGATCCTTCCGGCGTTGTCCCGGATGGGCGACACAGTCAGCGAAACATGGATACGCCTTCCATCCTTGGTGATGCGGACTGTCTCGTAGAGTTCGGCTCGCTCACCCCGTCTGAGCTTCTCCACGGTCTGCGGAAGCTCATTGGGTCGTTCCGGCGGTGTCAGAATGGAAATATGCTTGCCTAGAATTTCCTCTGCGCGGTACCCGTAGATTCGCTTCGCACCGGTGTTCCAGGTCGTAATAATGCCATCCAGATTTTTCCCGATGACAGCATCCTCTGAGGATTCCACGATGGCGGCCAGCTGGAACCGCTCATCTTCAATTCTTTTACCTGCTTGGCCGCTCTTGTGAATCGCGGGAACCACTTGCTGCCAAGAAATATGTTTTTCTCCGGTTTCCAGAGACTCCCGCATCGCTTGCCTGCGGACCCGCTGTAGAGGGTCGGGCATGAACACCGTCAATTGCTGCCCCACAAGCTCCTCCGCACGGTATCCAAGAATCCTCTCGATTGAGCGGTTAGCGAACAAGATCGTGCTCTGCTCGTCAATAACGATGATGGCGTCCGACGCTGCTTGGCTGACTGCGCGATAAATGTCTGACTCAGACAGCGCGCTCCCGGCGGGTTTGGACTCCAGGCCACCGGTGAAGTCGTTCTGCGGTGCGACTTTCTGCCCTGATATTCGGCGTAAATCGAGTATGCTCATTACCTGCGAGGCTAATCGCAGCAACGCCTGCCTTTGCTCTCCGCTTAAATCACGCGGAACGGAATCCATAACGCAAAGTGTCCCTAGGGCATACCTCTCTGGCGTGAGCAGTGGAACTCCGGCGTAAAACCGCAAACCGCCGTGCGTGGCGAGAGGGCTGGTTTTCGTCGCCTCATCGGCCAGCGTATCGGAAACGACCACGACCTCCGACTGGAGGATGGTATGAGCGCAAAGGGAAACATTCCGAGGGATCTCGTCGACGTCCCACCCGACCTTTGACTTGAACCACTGACAGTCTTGGTCAATGAAGCTGATCAGAGCGATGGGCGTCCCACAGACGTATGCCGCCAAACGGGCGATGTCGTCGAACGCTTCTTCGGGAGGAGTGCCTAAGATCTGATATCGGTCAAGAACTTGGAGCCTTGCAACTTCGCTTTCCGGTGGAGGAAGCCGCATAACTGAATAAACCCCCAACCCCTGATCCCGATCTGACTTAGTAGTGCTCTAGCACCCTTTATAGTCATGCTTCCCACGGGTTGCTATTACCGAATTGGGTACTGGCTACGTTAATCAACGCCGTCGGTGGTGACTTAGTTCGGCTCGTCCGCGGATTAAAGGCGGGGTCACCTGTTAACTACGCCGGGAGCGGGAATGCATTTCCGGATCCTCTAGTTAGGTCTGCGTAGAGATGGCCCGCCACCTCAGTTAAACCCGGCACTTCGGCCGTTGGCGAAAGCAGCCGGCATAAACCGCGAACCGTTCGAGAGTCTAAAGGCAGTGTCACTTCCCTTTTGTGGTCTCCGGTCAACGGACGCAGCGCTGCGGCCAGTCAGGTATCTTGAGATTTCGTTCCAACAGAATTCTTTCGCAGGCGCTCCCAAATAGCGGGTGCCTCACGAAGGCAATGGCGCATCAGGGCAAGCTGCAGAGTCTTGCGCTGACCACCGACGCAGTGTCCTCTCGGAGACTTCCGAGTACTCGTTTGACCGATCGAGCGGCCCTCCTAGCCGGAAAAGGAAGTTTTGCAAATGTTGGTGACTGGAAGGATGAGAAATTGGCCGAGGAGCGGAAAAAAGGGAAACTCCGCAGAAAAGGGCCTTACTTTGGCAGGTCTAACCCGAAGTCCTCATTGGCGGTGTGGGGCGGTGGGTTACCAGCGATGATCGCTATAAACAACGCTGGTTTGAAACTCGATTTCCAGATTGTCAAGGTGCCTTGCTCTAGCCTTCAATGCTTGGTCCATCGCACGAATCAGTTCCCTGAACGTCTCAGGACGTGGCTGATTCTTATTCGGCGGCTCGCGACTCATCTCGCTCATTGGGAAGCCTCATGGTTCCTCCATTCTCCGCGCCACCGACAATTCTGTCTGGTCGGTCTTATACAGTAGGCTCAGTAGTGACGACTTTGAGGTGGTCGCGACCGTGCGCGAAGCCCTCAGTCGCATTGCTACGGAAAACGTTGACCTACTGCTTTCCGACCTGCACATGCCGCACGCCGGTGATGGTTTCACTGTCGTCAGCGCCATGCGACACACCCGCCCGGAGGCAGTGACGCTGGTGGCTTAGCGGCTATCCGCCCTCTTGAGTTGTTGCAGCTGGATTGGTCGAAGCACAGGGCAAGCTTCATACGACATCCAGTCGCAGCATTTTGTTCGATTCGAGACAGAGTGATAGCCCGAACGTAGACGAACGAATGTGTTGCCGATTATTTTCGTGAGCGCCGCTCGATGCGGGCCTGATTCCAGGCGACCGTGTCTCCCAGTCGGTCGGTATGTTGCGGAGGGCGTCTTTGAGCTGTTTAAGAACTTCGTTGAATTCGGGAGAATCGGGGGTTGAGGTCGCCTTCACGCAAAGTTCCTTGATTCGATCTTCCAAACGTCGAGAAATCAGTCGTCAACGCAATGGCCTTTTATCGTGCCATATTGCTCAGACTCGGTCTTGAATCCTGACTAGCTTGGTGAATATGGAGACTAGCGGGGACCCCGCTGGGGATGACAAACGTATATGACGTGGATCACAGACGAACGCCAGAGACAGCAAGCCGACCGTGCAAGAACAATCGCCAACTACGTGTGTGCGAACAAGGAAACGTTACGATATCAAATGGTGGCCATGTGGGACCGAATTCTCGTTGCTATCGACAGCGATGTCCTCCAACTCAACGCTGTGGGAAAGCAGTTGATCGTAGAGCATGGCCCAACGATGATTCAGGTTCGCCGGGAAAACGAGATAGCACCGCTATTCATGATTGAAGTAGACCTTACCAAGGGAAGACTGCGCAGCTGCCCACTGCCACCGGGACAATTTGGAATACCACGTATCGTGGAATTTCAGATGCGGGTCGGAGTCAGCGAAACTGACATCATGGTGCAGGAGTATCCGAATGGGACAGTTGTAAGGTTCGCGCCGGAGCAAGTGTCACATGGCCTTCTCGACTCCGCTTTGTCCCTCAATGCAACTCGCAGCATGAAATGCGCTTAGCCGGTTCCAACGTAACACCCGACCCCACACACGACCGGTCCACTATTTCAGGTTTCGTTCGAAAACATTGCGAATTTTTCTGTTAACAATGCCAGCCGCGCCACGGGACCGGGGCGGGCTGGAAATGGCACCGGTCGGCAATGAGCAACAGCGGCGTGTTGGTTGAGTGCCATGGCCGCTTGGGTGCGAAGGTTGCCATTTGTGGTCTGGAACGAGCGCGTGGTAACGCTGTGCTCACAACGCGTACACTTGAATAAGGTACGGCCCTTCATCGCTTTGGTCGTGTAGCATCTCACTCTGCCATCCTAGTCCGTTCTGTCGGTACCGTCCTGAACCAAAAGGCATAGAACGTTTTACTTCACGAACTGAGCCGTTTTGAACAGTCACTGAATATGCCACAGTTTGTAATTGTGTTTCCTGGAAGAGACGTGCGGGAACTATGCAACCCACGCGGTCGTTTGTGCCTCCGGTGGCACAGCAGCCTTATACCATTGTTACATCCTCCCCACGCTTCGCCACTGTTCCTCTTGACGATGTCACGTACACATGAGGCTCACGATTCAAGAACACCCGTGGCCCGTCGGGATGCGTCAGGCTGGAGTCCTTCCATGATCCCTGATCCCTTTGCCGCCCAATCATGTCCGCTCCGAACGGCTCTTGTCTAAGCAAGACGAACTCCGGGCGGATACCTCGGCTGTGCGAAAGGACTGCTGCCCCCATCGCGACGAGGCTAACAATTGTGGGAGTGCGGGCCGGCGGGCAGAGCGTGGACCCCATTGCGGAGAAATCTATCTCTGCGCGAAGGCGAGAGTCTCTCCGACCATGTTCTCTCCCAGTGAGAGCCAGCCGTTCGGAATGAGCTTCCCCTTGTTGCTGATGATGAACTGGGAAACCGTGCCATCTACCCCCGCTGTGAAGACAAACCTCCCAGACGAATCAACCCCTCCCCCGAGAGCGCCATTAGGGAGGCTCATCGTGCCGTTGCGGGTGAGGGCGCCGGTGGGCCCATCCACCATAAATTGTGCTATTTCGGCGAGATTGCCAACGTAAGCATAGGTTCCAGTGGGATCGAAGCTGATCCACAACGGGCCAGGCTGTGGCTCTACCCATATCGGATAGTTGTTAACCAGAGTGAGCGCTCCGGTAGATGCATCGATCGAAAACTCCGTGACCGAGCGCGACGTAACGTTCGCACAGTAGAGAAACCCTTTAGGGGAAACTACGAGGGCACGCGGATTGTCTCCGCCGGTCGGAATGGAACCGTTGGGCGCAAGTATGCCGCTCGCGGAAATCGTGTACTCCGAAACTGTGTGATCTTTCCAACTGGTGACATAAGCGAACTTTCCCCATCCATCAACAACTACGTATTGGGGAACGCTGCCCGTCGCCACGCTGTTGACCGGAGTCAACACTCCCGAGGAGCTCAGCGTGTATGAACCCAGCGTGGCACTCGTCGGATTCGCAATGACGGCAACTTCCCCGTTGGGTGTAAAGGCGACCGAGCTGCCGGTGGCGCCTGGAGCTGCATTCGGTGTGAGTGTTCCATCGCTGCCGATCCCAAACTCGCTGATTGGCCCGTTGAGAATGAAAAGGTGCTGTCTCGAGGGAGCAACTGCAGCGGCAAAGAAGGGGATGACGCTCTGGACCGTAGTCGATGGGTTAAGCGCTGTGAGGGTTCCGTCGGTTTCCACTCGAAACTGGGCTACAGAGCCTATTCGGACCCGGCTCACAGGGGGCACGAAGACCTGTCCCACGTAAAGATAATTGTTCTGTGGCGTGCTCCTAACACCGCAGCCAAGTGTACACAGCAATGCGACCGCGATTCCAATCGATAGCGCAGCTCTAGATGGCCGCGTGTTATTCTGCACAGCAAACCCTCCCAAACGAGTAGAAGCTTGTTGGAAGAGCCCCGCGTCCCCGAGGTTTTTCCACCTACTCTAAACAGTACCGATGGAATGAGGGAGCACATAATTACGAAAGTGCGCGCGTTCGGAGACTGATGTGAGCTTTATAGCTCAGACACTCCACTCCCAATCCAGTAAAGGTATACTCAACCCGCAGACTTTGTTGAACATCGCCTACACGTTCACGGTTGCGGATCAACTCTTTACTCTGATGCGATCCCTTGAAAACACTCCCCTGTTTATTTGGCTCTTGGGAGCCTTGAATCGGCGAAAGTATTAGGTGCAAACTCTTATTATCATGAAAACGAACCTGAGCCTGAGGGAAGGTAGCAGCCTGGTAACAGGACGCGGAAGGCATGCTTTCACACAGACGGTCGCTGGTCTCCCTGAAGGCCAAGAAGCCCGGATCGTGAATCATGGTACAGAAACACACTCAGACTGGCACTTCAGCAGAAGAGCAAAACGATGTGAGGAGATGGTTGAAAACCAAACAAGCTATAAGACCGCGGAGGAAGCACTTACGGCGCTGAGGCACGAAGTCGGCTAGTACCGTCGATTCGGCGGTATGAGGATTTCTGCAATAGAAATGCTCGAGTCTATGTCGGGTTCCCGACCAGCGTAACGCACGATACCAAGTGCTCGCGCGAATCGAAATCCTTTTATTCTGGTCACGAAACCTGCCGGTAATTGGGGCCGTGGAACTCTGGCTAAGCGTGCAGTTTTGTCTTGGTTTAGCTTCGCACCTGGCACCAGGGACGGACAAAATGTATCCCAACGTGCGTTTCGCGGGTCTCATCCCCAGTATTCTTCGAAATCGCCGATTTGAGAGACGGTCAATTTTGCTCTTTCGGATTTCATCAGCACCAAACAGGAATCCATTCGAGCTTATCCGCTTGGGCTCAGCCGACGGGCCTGTTCTGTTTTTTCCAGAGACACCACCCGATTTATCGGAATGGCCAAGGTGGGTGTGTTTGGACTTTTCGCACCACCTACTCGAAGGGTTGCCGTTCCTTGCACTTCTTCCAGGAATACGTAAAATCCGTCTCTTCCAATGACCTTTACGAAATCTCCCTGTTTCATGATCTTCCGCTTCGGCGGCTGACGGGCTGCAGACAAGAGAAATGCAATGCCGTAGCATGCTGGTTTATTATTGCTGCCGCTTGAGTGCGGCGGTTGCCATTCGTGCTGTTGAAATCCACTGCGTTGACGCTATGCTTCGAGAAACCGAATTTGAATGCGGTGCCGCCAGTCATCGGTTCAGTTGTATGGTACCTCACTGTTTCGTCGTATTCCCTGCTTGTCGCTACATCCCGAACCAAAAGACATAGAACGTTAGCTTGTGTAACCACTCGCTGCCGCGCGGTCAATACTGACCAGTCTCTGAATCGAGTTCGGAGTAGCTTGATGACATTGCTACCGAAACTTGAAGAACCAGAGACTCCCCCAAGCCTTGAGTGAGGAACCACGAACTGCCCAAGTACCGGTAATCGTCTTGGGCAGTCTGTGCCAAAGGAACGGGAACAGATTGAAGAGGGCAGGCCGACAGCATGTGCTGAAAGATCAACATCGAACTGTACCAGCCCCTAGGACTCCCGTGACGAGAACGTTTGGGGGGGCGCCCGACGACAAACTCGCTCCCTTACCTGAAGACTCACATGACACCTGATATGGCCTTTGAGTGCTTGTTCATTTGCCGTGATCCGGCGGTGTTTTCTGCTATGGATGGCCTGCTGCGAGATTTGTCGGTTTGTACAAATCTCTGCTTGAGCTCTTCCCATGCCCTTGGCATGTTGGCCGAAGGGAGCACTGACCTGCTCGTGATTGACTGGGAGGGCGACGCTTCTTCGGATCTGTTGCAGGACATCTGGAAGTCCGGTATGAAGCACAAACCGACTATCGTAGCGATTTCTGCCCTGGATTCTGATATACGAGGCGCCCATGTTACTCTCCGCAAACCCATCACCACTGAGTCCGGGACGAAATCATTGAAAATTGCTTACTCGAGAATGCTGATGGACCATCGTCTGCATGCGCGGTACGCCCTCATGCTCTCTGTCCGCGCAACGGACGACAACAATCGGAGTATTGCGCTGACTGTGACGAATATCGGCGACGGCGGAATCGGGCTCAGTGTTAAGCAGGAGGTCACCATCGGACAGGTCTTAGCCTTCCGGCTCCTGTTGCCTGGGGCAAAGAGAGAAATCTACATTCAGGCGCGGGTCCTCTGGACCCGGCAACACGGTGCTGCCGGTTGCGAATTTGTCCGCATTCCTCCTGTAGATCTCAGTATTCTGCAGGACTGGCTCAAATCCAGGGCGCGGGTCAAGAAGCCATTGATCCCAATGTGAAACACTGGAAATGTAAGGGCTGCGCGCAGAATGCTCGCCCTTCTGCAGTCGCGTTCCGGACGACGGTACATTCCAGCTTACGCCATTGCGTTGCTATACGCGGGCTTGGGAGAAAAACAGCCCAATCTCGATTCGGCCAGCTTGTACAGCCGTCTCCAGACCAGCCGGTTGATGGGGACCGGATTGGCCGCTAGAAATAAAGATTTCTAGTGTCCCTAGCCTGGGTAATGGTGGAACCGAGACGAAGTATTGAGATTGTCTGCCCCCCAAATGAAAATATTCAGCAACAATGCTCGCCTTCCGGGCTCCTCAGGATCGTGTAACCAAGCCAGTTACAGCGTACGGGAGAATACCGACTCTTTGAGCTCGGGCCATTCGCGCCGGCAATTATATTAAAAGAGGACGACCGGAAAGAGTGTAGTCGCTCGAACGGAGACAGCTATTTGTACAAAAAGCTGTGCCCTGCGAACCCGCTTAGGTAGAACCGATGGCGACGCCAGGCAGCGCTTTAGCGATACGGATGAAGCACTCGTGCTCCCCAATTCTCACGAAGCTCCAGAGTGCGGATCTTTTGCCATGTTGAAGACGATTACCGCAGCAGTGGTTCTTCTGACGGCGGTTCTTCCGCTTGGTGCATCCTCTTACTATCCATCTCGCCCGGACGATGCCAAAGCCGTTTATCTGACGCCGGAGCAGTTCTCGTTTCGCGGGGACGGCATCGCGGATGACACCAATTCCATACAGCAGGCTATTAACAGAGTTCAGGAAACACAAGGCCAAGGCATCGTTTTTGTTCCTTCAGGACGTTATCGTCTGACCAAAACAATCTATATTTGGCCAGGCATCCGAGTGATTGGTTATGGCAGCACTCGGCCCGCATTTGTGCTGGGTCCAAACACCACAGGCTTTCAAAAGGGGCCCGCTTACATGGTTTTCTTTGCGGGTGGTCGTCCTGGGTACACACGCAAGTTACACCAGCGCCCGACGTCCCACGACGACAATGTCCCAGAGGATGCGAGCCCGGGCACGTTCTACTCGGCGCTCACCAACATTGATTTTGAGATTCAGGACGGAAATCCGGGCACCGTTGGCGTGCGCGCCCACTATGCCCAGCATTGCTTTTTGGCGCACATTGACTTTCACATAGGTTCGGGCCTGGCTGGAATTCACGACGGTGGCAACGTCGCCGAGGACGTGCATTTCTTTGGCGGCCAGTACGGAATCTGGACCCGGAAACCTTCTCCAGGATGGCAATTCACCGTGATTGATGCCAACTTCGAAGGTCAGCGCGAGGCTGCGATCCGTGAACACGAAGCAGGGCTGACTCTGATTCGCCCACAATTCAAGAACGTTCCCACGGCGATTTCCATCGACCCTCACTACGCCGAGGAGCTTTGGGTGAAAGATGGCCGCATGGAACACATTACCGGGCCCGCCGTCATCATCAGTAATGAAAACAACGCGCGGACCGAGATTAACATGGAGAACATTGTCTGCCATGAAGTGTCCGTGTTTGCCTGGTATCGAGAGAGCGGAAAACAGGTTGCCGGCACCGCAGAGGCCTACCGGATCAAAACCTTTTCCCACGGACTTCACTTTGAGGGCATTGCTGCCCCCTCCGCGATTCAGGATGTATACGAGACCACAGCACTAGACGCCCTCGCCGAACCGGTAAGGTCTGACATTCTGAATCTCCCTCCGATGGACACATGGTTCAACATCCGCACGCTTGGCGCGCATGGTGACGGAATTGCGGACGATACTGAGGCGATCCGCAAAGCGATCGCGCAACATCGCACAATTTATGTGCCGTCTGGCCATTACCGCGTCAGCGACTCAATAACCCTGCGACCCGACAGCGTATTGATTGGCCTGCACCCGAGCACCACTCGGATTGTTATTTCCGTCTTCTCGAAACGCCGCCGGGCGGGACGAACATTGTCACTGGCATAGGGCTCTATACCAACGGCATCAATCCCCGCGCGGTGGCTGCGAAATGGATGGCGGGCAGCAATTCGATGATGAATGATGTGCGTTTTCTCGGTGGGCACGGCACGGTCGATCCGAACGCGACCTGGGACAAAATCTATAACAACACCAACACCGCAGATGCCAAACTGGAGCGACGCTGGGATGGACAATATCCGAGCCTGTGGGTCACGGACAACGGTGGCGGCACCTTCGTCAATATCTGGACCCCGAGCACCTTTTCGCAAGCGGGACTCTACATCTCAAACACCTCGACCGAGGGAAGAGTCTACCAGCTATCGAGCGAGCACCATGTGCGCAACGAGGTCGTATTACATCATGTGTCCAATTGGCGAATCTACGCCCTTCAAACCGAGGAGGAGAGGGGCGAAGGTGGTTTCGCGCTGCCGCTGGAGATTCAGGATTCGAGTGATATCACAATCGCAAACCTGCATATGTATCGCGTAGTCAGCAGCTACCAACCGTTCCCCAACGCGATCAGAGTTACAAATTCGAAGAACATACATTTTCGCAATGTACACTGCTACAGCGACAGCAAGGTGTCTTTTGACAACGCCTTGTTTGATACTACGCACAACCTCGAACTGCGACAGCGGGAATTTGCTTGGCTGACCATTTCGGGGAATGTGCCGCAAGCGCGAGCGAAACAATCCTCTCCGGTTCTGGCACAGGGCGCGAAAGTCGAAAAACTTGCGGGCGGTTTCTTCAGCATCTCCGGCGGAACTGTGGACGCATCTGGCGATCTTTATTTCGTGGATGCAAAACGGCAAACCATTTACCGCTGGTCTGTTGCCTCCCGTCAGCTCGATAAGATCCGCGATAGTCCGCTGGACCCCGTCCAACTCGCTTTTGATAAAGCTGGCGATCTCATGGTCATTTCCTATGCGGGAAACGGCACAGTATATAGCTTCAAACCCGATTCGCCTGGTGACGATGTGACTTTGCTGGATCCGGTGCCGACCGCGCCGCGTCCAGGCCTGACCGCGATTCTGCCGGTTAACCACTGGAGAAATGAAAACAATTTTACGGAGGCGGTGGCCGTCCGGAAGCCTTATCAGTTCATATCGCCCGACCGCACCACCTTCATTCCAGCGGGCCAGGACTTCGTGACTGGGGAACTTTACTACGGTTCCAAGCTTCATGACGTGCTGCGAGCATTCGGCATGGCGCCCGTACTTGCGGGCCAGGCTTTCTACGTATCCGATGAATCCGAGGAGAAGACGTACCAGGCTCAGGTGGGCGACGACGGTACGATATCAACCTTGAAACTTTTCGCAGAGCAGGGCGGAGAGAGTGTAGCCGCGGATACAGAGGGGGATGTCTATATCGCGGCGGGCCAAATTTTCGTATACGATCCTGCCGGCCACCGGATTGATACTATCGAAGTGCCGGAGCGACCTTTGCAGTTGCTGCTTGGCGGCAAGGACGGACACGAGCTCTTCATCCTCACTCATCGTTCCTTGTATTCGATCGAGACACGGACAAAAGGGCAATGAACCCGGGCAGCCGGGCTTCTAGAAACGTATTCACAGGTTTTGCAGCATTCCCTCGTGTGTGCTGAACCCTGCCGCGAAGTCACCGGGAGCGAAAATCCATAGGTTTTTGTTTGGTCAGGTGGTCCCCATGATACAAGCCCCAAGGTGTCGAATATCTGTTGAGTGAAGTTGTTCGTAGCCCGTTGCGGCCGATGGTCGCGACGTTCCTCCAACAACTCGCATCAGTGCGGTCGTGTCTGTATACTCGGCACCTGATTGAAAAGCAGGGAGGAGCAAGTGGCATTGGCGATCCAGACGACTGCGCTAACCTGGGCACTTTGCCTTTGCGTCGGCCGTATGCGGCGCCTTCTCTCGGCAACCTCGCGCAGGCTTAAAGCATGAGACAGAGTCGTGCAGCT
>WNGJ01001362.1_pt1 | contig 23980 bp, 18 predicted proteins | sample 5400611 | NCBI WGS metagenome assembly WNGJ01 (sample SAMN13153375, study PRJNA577476) | soil metagenome | isolation source: 40 cm soil or saprolite under Garry oak tree replicate 1 | place: USA:California | collected 2016-06-15
TGCATCGCACGCACCGAGTCAAGCCCGGCGACACCGTCCTGGTGCACGCGGCGGCCGGAGGCGTCGGGCTGCTCCTCTGCCAGTGGGCGAGCGCTCTTGGCGCCCGCGTCATCGGCACCGTGTCGAGCGAAGCCAAGGCCGAGCTCGCGCGGGCCAACGGCTGCGAGCATCCGATCGTGACCCGAAGCTATGCCTTCGCAGCGAAGACGCGGCAGGCGAGCGGCGGCCGTGGCGCCGACGTCATCTTCGATGGGCTCGGTCAGGACGCTGCGCAGGAGAATCTCGCGGCGCTGGCCATGCGCGGTCACTGGGTGAGCTACGGACAGGCGACCGGCGCGCTGGAACCCATGAACCTGAGCGGTAAGTCCGGAACCCTGTCTCAGCCGGTGCTCTTTCACTACACCGAGGACCACCTGCAGCAGATGGCCGGCCGCGTGTTCACCGCGGTGCGCGACGGGATCCTCAAGCCCGACGTTCGCCACCGCTATCCCCTCGCCGCCGCGGCCGACGCCCACCACGACCTCGAGGCGCGACGCACCAGCGGTCAGATCGTGCTGCTACCCTAGCGCGGTCGACGTCTGCCCATCGTCGAGGTCCCGCAAGATGTCTCGCGCGATGGCGGAGCACCGATAGTGAAAACAGGAGGCTCGCCGTCGCGAGCCGTGCCTTGAGTGGCGCGCACGACGCATCAACTGACACCGCCGACGCGTGCGGCGCCGTCGCCCACCTCAGAGTGGCGGCCGCAGGTCAGGGCAAGAGCTCGGCGATGGCCAGCCGATCGGCGGGGACCGCCAGCGGTGCGACGGTGTCTGCCGGCGCCAGGGTGAGTCGCGAACGGTAGCTCCAGCCATAGAGGGCGGCCGGATCGAGGGCCGGGTCACGGTACACCTCGAGCACGCGGTCAACGAGGTTGACGATCCAGTAGTCCGGAAGACCGGCGCGCGCATACAGGCTGCCCTTGTCGTCGCGGTCGAAGGCGAGGCTCGAGTCGGCCACCTCAACGGTCAGCGCGGCCGCGGAGGGATGCGCCTCGCGATAGTCGGCCCACGTGCCGGGGACGACGGCGATGTCGGGCTCCGGCGCTGACTCCGCGTCGAGCGCCAGGGGCGCCTGCACCCGTACGATCCAGCCCGGAGGCAGGATAGCCGACAGGCGGTTGGCGATCATTCCGACCGCGGTGACGTGGTAACTACCCTGCGGCTCGGCAACAATCAACTGGCCGCCAACGAGCTCGACGGGCTCGCGCGCGAACACGCCGAGGTCGACGAGCCGCTCGTACTCGACGCGCGTCCAGCGTCGCACCGTCAGTGGCGCCTGGGCCATGGCCGTCAGCGTAGGATCCGCGCCGACGGACGTCAACGTCAACGATCGTGCACACGCCACGGCGGCACCCCGCCGTCGCTCATTTGAGCTTCGGGTCCAAGAAGTCGCGCAGCGCGTCCCCGAACAGGTTCACGGCAAGGATCGTGACGGTGATCGCCGTCCCGGGGAAGACGACCATCCACCACGGGGGCCTGAAGGCCTCGGCGAGGACGCCGCCCAGCATGTTGCCCCAGCTCGGCGTCGGCGGCGGCACGCCTACCCCCACGAAGCTCAGCGCCGCCTCGATGAAGATGGCCGCACCCAGGTGCCCGGTGGTGATGATCAAAAAGGGCGCGACGCACTGGGGCGCCACGTGTCGCGTCATCACGCGCGCGCCCGACGCCCCCAGTGCGCCGGCCGCCTCCACGTAGGCGAGCTCTTTGACCGACAGCACCATCGACCGGACGACGCGGGTGCTCAGCGGCACCCGGGTCACCGCGATGGCGATGATGACCGTGGACAGGCCGGCCCCCAAGGCCGCCATGAGCAGCAGCGCGAGAATGAGAGCGGGAAGGGACATCAGGACATCAAGCACCCGCTGGCTGATCAAGTCCACCCGGCCGCCCAGGTAACCGCTCGTCACGCCCCAGAGGAACCCGATGGTGTCGCCGAGGAGCACCGAGCTGATCGCCACCATGAGGGTCACGCGCGCGCCGAAGATGATGCGGCTCAGCACGTCGCGCCCGAGGTGGTCGGTGCCGAGGACGCGCTGGACCATAGGCGGATTGCGCGTCAGGGTGTAGTTCGCGGCCAGCGGATTGTGCGGCGCCAGTCGCTCCGCCATCACCGCCACCGAGGCCAGCAGCAGCAAGAACACCGCGCAGACACCGCCCAGCGGCGAGGAGCGGAAGAAGCGCGCCACGACCATCGACGCGGAGCGGTTACTGGTAGCGGATACGGGGATCGAACCAGCCGTAGCTGACGTCGACCACCAGGTTGATGAGGACGAAGATGACGCCGTAGAGCAGCACGAGGTTCTGGATGAGCATCCAGTCGCGCTCGGCGACGGCGAACACCAGCGCGAGGCCGAGCCCGGGAACGCCGAAGGCGCGCTCGACCGCGACCGACCCGCCCAGGAGTGCGCCGAGCGCCGTTCCCGTCACGGTCAGGATGGGCAGCATGGCGTTGACCAGCGCGTGACGCCACACCACGATGCGCTCGCGCAGACCCTTGGCCCGAGCGGTGCGCACGTAGTCCTCTCCTAGCACCTCCAGCACCGAGGAGCGCGTGATGCGCGCCATCATCGCGGCCAGCGCGATCCCTAGCGCCAGGGCTGGCCCCGCGGTCATCTGGAGATTACGGACCGGGTCGTCCCAGAAGTACGCGATGGTCAGGGGCGGTCTCCATGTGAAGGTGAGGACCAGAGAGAGGACGATCATCAGCGCGACCCAGAAGCTGGGGATGGCCATGAAAAGCGTGACCACGAATCGGAAGACATAGTCGGTCCGCGAGTTCCGCCACAATGCCCCGACCAGGCCCACCGGCAAGCCGATCACCCAGGAGAGGACGACGGCCATCAGCGCGATCTGCCCGGTGATCGGCGCCCGGCGGAAGATGAGCTCGCGGATGGGCTCGCCGCGCCAGAACGACTTTCCCAGATCGCCACGCAGGACGTCCCTGACCCAGTCCAGGTACTGCACCACATACGGCCGGTCCAGGCCCAGGCTCGCCCGCGCGGCCCGGAGCTGCTCCTGGTTGAGGACGTACGTGCCCCCGCCCTCGCCCGAGATCGCCGACAGCGGATCTCCGGGCAGCACGCGCATCGCGATGAAGATGAGGAGCGTGACGCCGAAGATCGTGGGGATGGCGATGAGCAGGCGCTGAGCCAGATACTTGCGCACCAGCCGCTATCGATCCAGCCAGAAGGTGTCCACGCGACCCAGCTCCGAGAAGACACGGGCTTCGCTGTTGTGGCCCTTGACGGTGTTCCGCCACATGGGCAGATGGTCGGTGAACCCGATGAGGTAGAGCGGTGCCGTCTGGTCCAGGAGCGCCATGCCCTGGGCGAAGAGCTGCTTGCGCTTGCCTTTGTTCGTCTCGCTGTTGATCTGCTTCAGCAGCTTGTCGAACTCCGGGTTCGAGTAGCGCGAGAAGTTCAGGGAGCCGCCCGTCTTCAGGCACATCTCCCAGCCCGGCCCGGGATCCCCGATGGGCGAGCGGTACTCCGTCTGCACCATCATGTCGAAGGTGCCCTTCTTCAGCTCCTCGATGAGGAGCGCTCGCTCCATCACGCGGATCTTGGTCTCGATGCCGAGCGTGCGCTTGAGCTCGTCCTGGAAGGCAGGCGCCAGGATCTCGGCGTGGGGCGCGACCGAGGCCGACACGAAGTCGACGTTCTTGACCCCGTCGGCCAGGCCGGCGGCGGCCATCAGCTTCTTCGCCTCGGCGATGTCCGCGCTCTTGTCCGCGCGATATCCGGGAAGAGCCTCGAGCTCCTTCAGGGAGGTGGCGAATTCGCTGGCGTGGGTCATCCAGCGCGTGAGCATGATCGGCTCCTGAGTGCCGAACGCCTTTATGAGATTCTGCCGGCTGACCGCCAGGTTGATCGCGCGCCGCACCCGGGGGTCGCTGAAGGGCTTGCGCTCGTTGTTGATGTGCACCTGGTAGGAGTTGAACTCGCCCGGATACCGCACCGTCCCCACGATGTCCTTGCGCTTGAGTCCTTCCTGATGCGTCTCGAGCGAGACGTTCGGAGAGTAGTCCGCCTGCGCAGTGAGCACCGCCGTGCCACGGTCCGTCCACGCGGGGATGTGCAGCATCTCGATGCCGTCGAGATAGGGAATCTCCGGGTCCCAGTAGCTCGGGTTCCGCACCATCACCCACTTCTCGGCGACCTTGCGCTCCTTGAACATGAAGGCGCCGGTGCCGGGAGCGATCACCTTGCGGAGGTCCTGGTTGTTCTCGTCCAGGGCCTTCTTGGAGTAGATGACCATCGACGAGGGCGTGAAGAGCTCGAGGAAGTACGGCCGCGGCTCCTTGAGGATGAACCTCACGTTGAGGCGATCGATCGCCTCGACCTTGTCCACTGCCGCGAACTGGTCCTTGTAGATGCTGGCCATGCCTGCCGGCGGAAAGATGATGCGCGAGAACGTGGCCACCACGTCGGCCGAGCTGAACGGAGTCCCGTCGTGGAACTTCACGCCGTCGCGTAGCTTGAAGGTGTAAGTCTTGCCGTCCGACGACACCTTCCAGCTCTCCGCGAGATCCGGGATGATCGTCTTGAGGCCATCCGCGGGGTTGAAGCGGACGAGGTTGTTGTACATCTGCCCGAGGACGAAGCGGAACGCCCCCTGGTGCACGTCGAAGTGCGCCACCTCCGCAGGCCCCGCCCACTTGAGCACGCCCCCGCGCTTGGGGTTCGCCTCGGCGGCGCGAGCTCGGTCGGAGCGCACCGCCGCCCTGGCCGGCGCCGGGCGCTTCAGCGACCACGCCGTCAGCGCGGCGCCGGCGGTCGTCCCCGCGGCCGTCTTGAGGAACCGCCTGCGATTCACTTTTCCGCCGAGACGGGGCTGGTCCATGTCGCGAGCCTCCTTTGGGTTGGCGCGCGGCTACCGTACGCGGGTGGCTATGTGGTCGTCAACCGGTCGATCTGCCTCTTACGACCCGCCTTTGCTGTCTCCTCGGCCTTCCGCAACTCGTCGGCCTCGGCGCCTTCGAGCGCGTGCTGCGCTTCTTCGGCCGCGGGTTCGGGGGCGCCGGACTCCACGTGGCGCCGGACGCCCTCGCGATACTTTCGATCGGCCGTGTCAACGCCCTTCCGCCCCCTTGACACCTGGGCATGATGCCCTTAGCTTCCCGCTTATGCGATGGTCCTCGGCTCACCTGCGTTTCTTGTTCGTCATCGGCTTCGTGCACGTCCTCGCGGGCGGCTGCATCAATCATTCACCCGTCGCCATCGGGCGCGCGGTGACTCAACCGGAGCGTAGGATGGTGCCGGATGGAGAAGCGCCGTCCCGATCCGACCGACTGCGCGGCGATCTCATCTCCGCGTCCACGAGCGAACCTGGACCAACCATGGCGCAGCAACAGCTCCGACAGACGGCGCAACCGGAGCCCGCCCCGCTCCGTGGCGGCGCCGAACCCGACCCGAGAGACGTCATCGATTGGCTTCTGCAGGAGCGACGCTAGTGGCGCGCTGGCGTCAGTCGCCGAGCACTCTCTTCCGCAACAGGCGCATGTCGAGCGGCACGAGAACCACGAGCATCACGGTCAGGAGCCCGGCAAGGCCTGCGAGGTGGTAGCCGGCCCCGTCGTGAGCTGACCTTCCCATGTGCGCTGATAGCGCATCCGGATGAACGCGCCGAAAAGCGACTGGAAGATCGCCGTCATGAACGTCGCATAGGCGAGCATGCCGGGCGCGACGAAGTTCATGTAGCCGACGGATCGGCCGTTCCACTGGATGCCCGACGACATGTAGGCGCCGAGACCCAGGCCGAATGCGAGCAGCAAGGTGATCGGCTCCAGCACGGGCGGCAAGAACGACGTGCGCCAGTTCTGCAGATAGACGCGGGCTCATGCCCCCTCGAGAGGACATCTCGCCCTCGGCGGCTCAGTCCCGCAGTTCGGTCAGGCGTCGCTCGAGGAAGCGTCGCTGCGGCTCTTGCCGCGTCAGACCGAGCGCGCGCTCGTAGGAGGCGCGCGCGTCGCCAGTCTTCCCGAGCCGACGGCACAGCTCGGCCCGCGCCGAGTGCGCCAGCGGATAGTCGGCGAGGTCGCCGCGCGACAGGATCGTGTCGACCAGCGCCAGGCCCGCGAGAGGCCCGTCACGCATGGCGACGGCGACGGCGCGATTCAGCTCGACCACCGGCGACGGCACCGCCCGCATCAACACGTCGTAGAGGCCGACGATCCGCGTCCAGTCGGTCGCGGAAGCAACGGAGGCCTCCGCATGCACCGCCGCGATCGCGGCCTGGAGCGTATACGGGCCGATCCGGCGCGAGGCAAGCGCCCGCTCCACGAGCGCTTCACCCTCGGCGATCAGCGCGCGATCCCAGAGCGAGCGGTCCTGATCGGTCAGCAAGATCAGCTCGCCGCTGGACGAGGTGCGCGCGCTGCGCCGCGACTCGTGCAACAGCATCAGCGCCAGCAAGCCCAGAGCCTCGGGCTCCGGAAGCAGCTCGACCAGGAGCCGGCCCAGGCGAATCGCCTCGCCCGAAAGATCCGCCCGTGTCAGCGAGCCGCCCGACGAGGCCGAATAGCCCTCGTTGAAGACCAGATAGATCACGTGCAGGACCGTGTCGAGCCGATCCGGCAGCTCGGGCAGAGCCGGGACTTCGTACGGGATGCGCGCGTCACGGATCTTCGCCTTGGCGCGGACGATGCGCTGCGCGAGCGTGGGCGGCGCGGTGAGAAAGGCGCGCGCAATCTCTTCGGTCGTCAGGCCGCAGACCTCGCGGAGGGTCAGCGCGATCTGGGCGTCCGGCGTCAGGGCCGGATGGCAGCACGTGAAAATCAAACGGAGCCGGTCGTCCTCGATGTCCTGGGCGCCGTCCGGCATGGAGCGAGTGGTTTCCGCCTCGAGGCGCTCGGCCAGCTCCGCCTGCGAGGCGTCGAACCGAGCGCGCCGTCGCATGGCGTCGATCGCCTTGAAGCGCCCGGTCGAAATGAGCCAGGCCCGCGGATTGGCTGGCATACCCTCGCGCGGCCACCGCTCGATCGCGGCGGCGAAGGCTTCGTGCAGCGCCTCCTCGGCGCGGTCGAAGCCGCCGAGCAGACGAATGAGCGTGGCCAGCACGCGCCGCGACTCGGACCGGTAAACCGCGTCAATCGACTCGCGCGCGGCGTCGACTGCAGACTCGCTGATGGGCGCGTCGGTCCGACTAGGAATGCCTCAGCTCCTGCACCGGGCGGACTTCGATGATTCCGATACGCGCCGGCGGAAACCTCGAGGCCACCGCGCACGCCTCGTCGATGTCCTTGGCCTCGATCAGAAAAAATCCTCCGAGCTGCTCCGTCGTCTCGGCGAATGGACCGTCCGTGGTGGAGATCGTGCCGCCCCGGACCCGGATGGTCCGCGCGGTCCGAGAAGGTTGCAGCGCGTTCGAGACGATGTAGTGGCCGCTGCGCCGGATCTCGTCGTCGTAGTCGAGCGCGGAATCGATCAGGGTTTGCATCTCCATCTTGGGCAGGGCCTCGAGCATGTTCTCGTCGTGGTAGATCATGAACATGAACTTCATCGCATCCTCCTCACGGCCGGAGATCCATAGAGCTTGAACCCGTTCACCTCTGCGTAGCCGGACGAGGCCGGTCGCATCGGTGTCACGCCTCACTCCCTGGCGAAGCGGACCGGCCCGCGAGACCGAGTGTCATTGCACGATCGTGACCCCGATAGCGTGGACGGCGTTACGCCCTCTGTTCGGTTGCACCCAGCCCCGGCTGTCGGTGGCGCGAGCCCGAATCTCGTAGGAGCCCGGCGCCGCGGCATCCCATTCGAATCCGAAGCGCTGCCACGTCGGCGCGGGCCCCCGCGCGACCACATGGCTCTCGGGCCACGATGCACCACCGTCCGTGCTCACTTCGACGCGCGTGATCCCCGACGCGCTCCAGGCCCACCCGGTGACGAGATGGCAGCCCGGCGGCACGCGGTCCTGGTCGGCGGGCCAAACGATGACCGCGTTCACGTCGAGCTCCTGGGCCGGCTCGACGTGTTCCCGACCCGTGTGCTCGACACGGCGATTGTACAGCCGGGTCGTGAAACGACCCTCCGGCCGAGTCCCAGCGAGGGTGATGCGAGCCAACCACTTCACGGAATTCGTGCCGAAGTAGCCGGCCACTGCTCGGGGTCGACGCGGGCGACGCCTAGATGGGCGAGCACGTGGACGTCCTCAGTGGGCGTGATGAAGTCCTTGAGCCTCGAGATGGGTCCGAGACGCTTGAACGGCGTCGGCGGATCCATGATGACGGACGGACGAACAGCGGCGAGCCGAAGGACTCGCGCTTTCATCGATCGGTCAAGTCGTCTTCGCAAATAGGCCCCTAGACGAAGGGATGCTCCGCACCCGCCGACCGATTCACACGATCGCGAAGTCCACGCGTGCCGGACTCGAAGAATTCGGCCAATCGCTTGCGCACCAACGGCCGAGCGTGGTGCACGCGCGAGCTCACACCGTCACGTCGACATCCAGGATCCCGGCAATGTCGAGCTTCGACACGCCCTCGACGTCGTGCAGAATCAGCGCGGTGCGATAGTCGGCCGGCAGCGCGTCGATCGCCGCGGCGAGGATCGGGCGCAGCTCACCCTGCAGCGACGGTTCGTCGATCCGATTCGACCAGTCGGCCAACGGCTCGAAGTGCCCGTCCCCGCTGAACGGAGGCAGGACATCGTCCAAGCCGGCCGTGTCGACGTGCCGCCGCTTGCGCCTCTGGTGCGCCGCGCGGCCTACCGTGCGATAGAGCCAGGAGCCGAATGCCGAATCGTCCGCGAACAGGTGGATCGCGCGGACGGCCGCCCGCAGCGTGTCCTCGACAGCCTCCTCGGCATCTTCATTCACCCCGGTGATGCGCAAGGCGAGGCGGTAGATACTCTCGGCGTAGTGTTCGACGAACTGCTCGGCGCTGGCGTCACCCACGCACAGGTTCATGCATCGATCTCTGTGGTTCGGTCACCGTCCGTGAAGACCTCGCGCCGCGCAGGCGCTGCCCCATCCGGATGAGCGCGTGACCCAGTGCGAATCGCAGTGGACGCGATTTCTCTCTTGCTTCTCGAAGGCGAGCCGATCGCTCACCCATCGCCCGCATCTCGGCGAGCCGTTCCCGAACGAGGACCTCGAGCACGTAGCTGTTCACGTCCATGACGGAGACTCCCTCCTGACGCCGGGCGCGCCCGCCGGGTTCGTCGCCGGCGTGTCGAGCTGGCGGGTCAGGACGATTTCGCGTGATCGTCGATCGCCCCGTTCTCCATTCCCGCCATTACCTGCGACATCAAGTCGTAACGATCTGGCCGCCCACCTGTCGTTTCACTTCGTGCTTCGCCACGACCTTCATAGGCACTTGTACAGGTGGGGGCGTGAGCAATCCGTCGAAGTCAGCGTGAAAAGATTGGCCCGGACGACTACGCCCGACATGGCCCATAGTCGGGGTAGACACGCGTGCTATCGTGAGGCCGCCGAGAGGGTGATGGCGCGGCTCACTTTGACGCTATTGGGCGGCTTTCGAGCCCACCTCGATCCCGGCGCTCCCCTCGCCTTTCCAACGAGGAAGGCGCAGGCACTCCTTTCCTATCTGGCAATGCCTTCCGGCGAGGCCCATTCCCGAGACAAGCTGGCAAATCTGCTCTGGGGAAGCACGATAGAGACGACGGCGCGGACGAGCCTCCGTCAGACGCTCTATTCGGTACGGAGGAGCCTGCGGCGGGCAGACGGCGGGCCTCTCCATGCTGACGGCAACATGGTGTCTCTCGACCCGGGCGCCGTGAGCTTGGACGTCGTCGAGTTCGAGCAACGGGTGCACGAAGGCACCCCGGCGGCGCTCGCAGAAGCCATTGCACTCTATCGGGGCGACCTCTTGGAGGGGCTCACGATCCAGGAACGGCCGTTCGAGGACTGGCTCCTCGGCGAGCGTGAGCGCCTGCACGAGATGGCCCTCGGGGCTCTGGCGAGGCTTCTCGCCCACCAGCGCGCGGTCGGATCGACCGAAGCGGCGATCCAGAGCGCCATGCGGCTCCTCACGTTGGATGCGCTGCAAGAGCCGGCACATCGGGCATTGATGCAGCTCTACGTCGAGACCGGACGGCGCGGCGCAGCCTTGCGTCAGTACCAGCTCTGCCTGACCACCCTGCGGCGAGAGCTCAACGCGGAGCCCGAGAGGGAGACGACAGCGCTCTACGAGGAGATTCTTCGCGGGCGGCCTGCGCCGGTTCCCGTCGCCGAGACCGTTCGGCCGACGCACGTCGCCGAGCGGGCCCTCAACAGTTCGCCGAGCACGGGCTCGCCGAGCGCGCTCGAGGCCGAGCGCAAGCATGTGACGGTGCTCTTCGCCGACATGAAGGCCTCCATGCAGCTGCTCGCCGACCGTGATCCGGAAGAGACCCGCAAGCTTCTCGACCCCGTGCTCGAGCGCATGATGGAGGCCGTCCGGCACTACGAAGGCACCGTGAATCAGGTGATGGGCGACGGCATCATGGCGCTCTTCGGGGCACCGCTCGCCCAGGAAGACCACGCGGTGCGGGCGTGCTTCGCGGCGCTTCGGATGCAGGAGCTGGTGCGGCAATACTCCGAGCAGACGCACGACAAGCACTGGGTAAGCGTACAGATCCGGGTCGGGCTCGACTCGGGCGAGGTCGTCGTGCGCCCCATCGGCAGCGATGTCCACATGGACTACACCGCCGTGGGGCAGACCACGCATCTGGCATCGCGGATGGAGCAACTGGCGAAACCGGGCAGCATCCTCCTCACCCGCTCGACCTTCGAGCTGGTGGAAGGCTACGTGACCGTGAAGCCGCTCGGACCCGTGGCCGTGAAGGGGCTTGTCGCCCCGGTCGACGTCTATGAGCTGACGGGCGCCGGGCTTGCGCGAACCCCGCTGCAGGCGGCGGCCCGGCGCGGCCTCACGCGATTCGTCGGGCGCGACGCGGAGCTCGAGCAGCTGCGGAGTGCCCAGCAGCTTGCCGGTGCGCGTCACGGACAGATCGTGGCGATCGTCGGCGAAGCGGGAGTGGGAAAGTCACGCCTCGTTTACGAGTTCATCCAGTCGCAGGACCTTCACGGCTGGCGAGTCCTCGAGGGCGACGCGCTCTCGTATGGCAGGGCGACGAGCTACCTGGCGGTGATTGATCTCCTCAGAGGTTTCTTCAAGATCGCAGATCGTGCCGACACCCAGGAGATTTCCGACAGAGTGACCGAGCGCCTGCTCGCGCGCGACCGTGCGCTCGCGCCCGCGTTGCCGGCGCTGTTGGCCTTGTTCGACGTGCCCGCGAACGACGACGCGTGGACGTCGCTCAGCCCCGAACAGCGCAGACAGCGCACGCTCGAGGCCGTGAGCCGGCTGTTATTGCGGGAGGCACGCGAGCAGCCCCTTGTCGTCATCTTCGAGGACCTGCACTGGATCGACGGAGAAACTCGGGCGGTCCTCGACACGCTCGTGGACAGCCTGGGATCGGCGCGGCTCCTCCTGATCGTGAGCTACCGGCCGGAGTACCAGCACGCCTGGGGCAGCAAGACCTTCTACAGCCAGATTCGATTGGACAGGCTCATCCCGGAGAGCGCAGAAGAGCTGCTGAACGCGCGACTCGGAGACGATGCCGGGCTGGCCCCCCTCAAGGAGCTGCTGATCCGGCGCGGGAACCCGGCCTTCCTGGAGGAGACCGTCCGGACCCTGGTGGAGTCGAAGGCTCTGGTCGGGAAACCAGGAGACTATCGGTTGACCCGACAGATCCAGACGATCCAGGTCTCTGCGAGCGAGCAGGCGGTGCTCGCCGCGCGCATCGACCGGCTCCCGCTCGAGGACAAGCGTCTGCTGCAGCTCGCCTCGGTCATCGGCAGCAAGAACGTGCCGTTCACGCTGCTCGAGGCGATCGCCGATCTGCCGGAGGAATCGCTTCGGAGCAGCCTCAAATCCCTGCAGGCCGCCGAAGTCCTCTACGAGACCGGACTCTATCCCGACCTGGAGTACTCGTTCAAGCACGCGCTCGTCCACGAGGTCACCTACGGAGGGCTCTTGCGGGAGCGCCGGCGCGCGCTTCACGGCCGCATCGTCGAGGCGATCGAGCGGCTCCATCAAGATCGCCTGAGCGGCGAAGTCGAGCGGCTCGCCCAGCACGCCGTGCGCGGAGAGCTGTGGGAGCAGGCGGCGACCTATCTGCGGCAAGCCGGGGCCAAGGCGGCGGCGCGATCGGCGCTGCTCGACGCGCGGGGCTGGTTCGAGCAGGCGCTCGGCGCTCTCGAGCAGATGCCGGAGAGCCCGTCCACGCTCACCCAAGGCCTCGAGATCCGCCTGGAGCTGCGGGTCGTGCTGAACCAGCTCGGTGAAGTCCGCCAGGCGTTGCAGCGGCTGCGCGAAGCCGAGGTCCTCGCCGACCGGTTGAACGATGATCGTCAGCGCGGGCGCGTCTCCGCGACCCTGACAAACCTCCACTCGCTGCTCGGAGAGCTGGACGAGGCCCTCGCAAGCGGCAACCGCGCGCTGGGAATCGCCGGCCGTCTCGGCGACCTGCGACTCCTCATTTTCGGCACGACGTATCTGGAGCAGGTGCACTACTTCCGAGGTGAGTACGAGCGCGTGGTCGAGCTGGCGACCGACAATCTCGCGGTCCTGCCCGCCGAATGGGTCTATGAGTATTTCGGCGCCAGCGCGCCCCCGGCCGTCGCCGACCGCTGTTGGCTCGTCCTGAGTCTCGTGCAGCTCGGCAGATTCGCCGAGGCCGCCGAGCACGCCGCCGAGGCGATCCGGCTCGCCGAGCCGACGCAGCATGCCACGACCGTCGGGCTGGCCCACCGCGCCTCGGGCATGCTTCACCTCACCAGGGGCGAGTGGGCAAGAGCGCGCAAGCTGAGCGAGTACGGGTTCACCGTATTCAGGAGCGGCAACGTCGCCATCCAGCTGCCGAGCGCGCTCGCCGCCTCCGCCTGGGCGTCGGCGCAACTCGGTGAAGCGAGCGAAGCGCTGAATCAGCTCGAGCTGGGCGAGCAGGTCGTCGAGCGTTTCGCGGCGACGGGAATCGTGGCGCATCTCGCCTGGTCCTACCACGCGCTGGGCCGGACCGCTCTGTTGCTCGGCCGCATCGACGAGGCGCGGCGCCTGGCAGCTCTCGCGGTCGACTTCTCGCCGCGCCATCCCGGCTTCGCGGCCCATGCGCTGCACCTGCTGGGCGATATCGCGACCTGTCCCGACCGATTCGACTCCGAGAGGGCCGAAGCTCACTACCGCGAGTCCCTGGCGCTCGCCGAAGCTCACGGCATGCGTCCACTCGTCGCCCATTGTCACTTCGGTCTCGGCGCTCTCTATCGGCGTACCGGCCGTAGCGGCCCGGCTCGTGAGCACCTCAACACCGCGAGAACGATGTATCGCGAGATGGATATGCGGTTCTGGCTGGAGAACATTCAGTGATGAATATCGTCTCGGTGGATCCACAGGCACGCGTTCTGTCCGAGGACGAGGTCTTGACGCTCCTTCGAGAGCCCGTCCCGATGCGCCTTGGCATGGTCGATGGAAAGGGTTGGCCGCTGGTCACGCCCGTCTGGCACGTCTTCGAGAACGGCCTCTTTCGCGTCGTGATCGGCAACGCGTCCCACAAGGCCAACGTGCTGCGAGCGAATCCACGCGCTTACTTCACCGTCGACACCGGTGGGAACAACTCGGACACGCGGGGCGTTCGCGGGCGTGCCAGAGTGCGGATCATTGACGGCGACATCGGCCTGGCCATCGACGTGACCCGCAAGGCACTGGTGAAGTACATGGGCACGGACACGGGCCCGTACGCCGAGGAAATGCTGAAGTGGGCTCGCGATGGCGGTATGTCGGTCGTGGAGCTGACGCCGTTGCGGTTCGGCGCCTTCGGCTACTGAGCCGGTCGGCTCGGACGCTCAGCACCCCGGTTTGCCGTTGATCCGCAGGCCGAAGCTCGCCATGATCGCCCCTCCCTTGTTGACCTCAGCCCTTCCGGACGTCGCACGGCGCCGATCCCCCTCAGGCCGCGGTCACCCCGCCATCGACGGGAAGGGCGGCGCCGGTGATGAACGACGCCTCGTCGGAGAGGAGGAAGAGCGCGGCGCTGGCGATCTCCTCGGGCCGGCCGGTCCGGCCGAGGGGCACCGAGCCGTGGGCGCGCTTGCGCACCAACTCCTCCGGGTCCAACCCCGCGGTGGCCTTCTGATCGGGACGCGACACAAAGACGCGCAGCATCGGCGTGTCGATCGGCCCGGGACAGACAGCGTTCACCCGGATCTTCTCGGGCGCGAGCCGCAGCGCCAAGCTCTTGACGAAGCCGACCACGCCGAACTTGCACATCGAGTAGACCGGGCTAAACCCGGAGCCCACGAGTCCCGAAGTCGAAGCGGTGAAGAGGAGGCTGCCGGCTCCCCGCGCGCGCATCTGCGGAATGGCCGCCTCGGTCGTGATCAGCACCGTGCGGAGATTCAGATCGACGGCGAGATCGAAGGCGCTCATGTCGATCCCCTCCACCGCCGCCGGTCCCGGATGCCCGACGTGGTTCCAGACGAAGTCCAGCCCCTTGAAGCGGGCCACCGCGTCCCACACGATCCGGCGCGAGTCCTCGTCCTTCGTTAGGTCCGCGGGAATCCCGAACGCGCTCCCGCCGGCGGCGGTGATCTCGCTCACCACGCGCTGCACGCCCGCGGCGTCCACGTCTACCACGGCGACCTGCGCGCCCTCACGGGCGAAGCGCAGGGCTCCGGCACGACCCATCCCCGAGGCGGCGGCGGTCACGATCCCGATCTTCCCGGCGAGGCGCATGGCTTGGTCCTCCTGATCCGAGCACTTGAGCGCCGATTGTATACTCTTCGAGCCGACGGTCTGGGTTCGGCACGCGACCCCTCGCGGCTGTCGCCGCACACTCACGCCTAACCCGCCGGCCGCACGCACTCCCGGCGGAGGCCGGTACAGTACCCGTCGGTGATATGCGCCCTCGCCCTGTACTCAGGCTGGGCGAGCAGCTGCGCATGCAGCCGCGGGAGGTAGTAGTACGGCACGGAGGGATACAGGTGATGGTCGACGTGGTAGTGAACGTTGTGCGGCGCCAGCAGGAACTTCTCCCACCATGTGGCGTCGAGGTGCCGTGATCCCCTGAGCATGTCGCCGTCCCAGATCATGGCGCCGCCGTGATGCTCGGCGAGGCTGCGCACGTAGAGGATGAACGCCAGGCTCGTCATCACCGGCACGATCCAGTACTTCAACAGCAGCGGCCAGAGCTGCCAGTAGGCCGCCGATGCGAGGACGGCGCCGTAGAAGAGACCGCGCCGGATCTTCAGGCTTCTCGGCGCGTGTTGCAGATGCTTGGCGCGGGCGACGTTCCTCGCCTCGGTGAAGAAGCGGACCCCGCAGATCCCCTTGAGCAACCGCACGGCCACGCCCTTGCCGTCCTGCGGCAGCGCGAAATAGGGATCGTCCTTCTTCCGCGCCCAGTCGGGATCGTCTTCGGTATTGAGGTGGCGGTGATGAGCGAAATGGTTCTTGCGATACCCGTGCAGGGTGAACAAAAACAGCCAGGCCAGCAGCTCCCCTGCGAACTCGTTCCATCGTCTGTTGCCGAACAGGCGGTAGTGCGTGGCATCGTGCATGAGGACAGCGAGCGCGTGGAGACGAACCCCGATCAGGATCACCGCGAGGAGATACATGAGCGGGTTGCCCGCGGTTTCGGCGAACCACGCGGCGAGGACGACCACGGCCAGGTCCAGCGCAAGGTCGCGCAAGGCACGCCACGAGTCGATTCGAGTCAGCTCTGCAACGAGGTGCGCGGGAATGCGAGGGAGGGGACCCGCTCCTGCAAATTCGTCAGTCTCTTGCGGAGTCATGCGTTCCATGCTCGCCGGTGTCGCCCGGAAGACTCGATCTCTCGCCGATGTCGCGACGGATTAGTTACCGAGACGGATTGGCGTATAACATCGCCGGCGAATCTCGATCGCGCCCGGGCAACTGAGGTGCTCCAGGCGAGCCAGTTGTAACCAAGGCGTGGAACGCTCAGAACTACAGGGGGCCGGGAGCGGACCAGCCTCCACGACATTGCCGGTAACCTAAAGCGGGGATCAGGAGCTTGTCAAGAGACCATCGGCCGGCGTCTTTCCTGTGAGAGCCACGTGCGGTCGGTGGTGTTTGTTCGACGACTACATTCACGTGAACTGATAGACGCGGCCAGCACCGAGCTTCAGGTGCTCAACATCCACTTGCACGGACTTGGCCCGCTAGAGGAGCTCGCGCCGGCGGCGATGACCGTGTCGATAGCGCTTGGTCGATAGCGTTTGAGGGATCCGCCGATCTACCGTCCGACTTTCGGTCCAACACGCCCGGGATTAGAACCGTGGGCGCGACGGTGGCACGAGCCCGCACTCGCCAATCTTGTGGAGGAGAGTCTTGTAGCTCACCATGAGAATCCGTGAGGCCTCGGCGCGATTCCAGTGCACGTGCTCGAGTACTTCGGCGATCGCCTTGCGCTCCGCCGCCCGCGCCGCGACACGCGTGATCTCGCGCAAGCTTTTGGTGACCATCGGTCGCTGCGCCGCGCCATGCCCATTCCCCTCGCGCCCCAGCACCTCGATTGCCTGCTCGACTTCCGGGAGGACGACCAGCCGGCGAATCACGTTCTCTAGCTCGCGCACGTTGCCTGGCCACGAGTAGTCCATCAGCCGGGCCATCGTCTCAGGGAAGAGCTCCTTCTGCCGGCCGTATTGCGCGTTGAACTTGTCCAAGAACCAGGTCGCCAGCCCGGGGATCTCTTCCCGCCGCTCCCGCAGCGGGGGTACCCTGATCTCCATGACACTGAGCCGGTAGTAGAGATCCTCCCGGAACTCGCCCCGACTCATGGCGTCGTCGAGGTCCCTGTTCGTGGCGGCGATCACACGCGCGTCGATGTGGATCGGCCCGCCGCCTACTCGCCAGAATGTAAAATCTTGAAGCACCTGGAGTAGCTTCGCTTGGAGTGCGTGGGGCATCTCTGCGATCTCGTCCAGGTAGATCGTGCCCTTGTTTGCGAACTCAAACTGCCCCGGCTTCCGACGATGCGCGCCGGTGAACGCCCCTTTCTCGTGGCCGAAGAGTTCGGATTCGAGCAGCTCGGCCGGAATGGCGGCGCAGTTGACCTTCATGAACGGACCGGCACAGCGCCCCGACGCGGCATGGATGGCCTGTGCGACAAGGTCCTTCCCCACGCCGCTTTCGCCCCGGATCAAGACCGTTGCATCGGTGTCGGCGATGTTCTTGATAACTGTCCAGATCGCCCGCATCCGAGGGCTTCCGTCGAGCAGTGGGTAGTCGGCGTCGGTGAGACGATGCTCTTGAACATCCTGCTGTACCAGCGGCCTGTCCGCTGAATCGGCTTGACCAGTCTTCACGGGGCACCTTCCTCACGAAGCGACCGCGCTGCGGATCCGGCTCCACGCAGCTGCCGCGCGGAGACTGACGCGCTTCGTCGGCCGCGACGCCGCAAGCTCTCACACCCGACTTCGACGTAAGAGCCCTTTGACGATGGTTAAATGGCTCCGGCCGATCACGGCGTTGTCAGCCACACCGTGTCGAGCTGATTGTTGAGGTAGTGGCTAGGCGTTATTGTCCAGCCGCGCAGGCGGGAACTGTGCGGCACGATACGATGCCACTGGAGCGTATAGATGTAGTGCGCTTCGTCGTCGAGGAGGCGCTTTTCAAAGGCGCGGATGTATCGCCGGCGTTGCTCGGGATCCACCGTGCGACTCTGACGGACATAGAGGTCGTCCAGCACCGGATCAGTGTACCGGCCGTAGTTGGCGTCGCTGCGGCCCCGGGACTGGAACTTGTAGAGGTCCAGGTCTGGATCGACCACGTAGCCGCACTGAAAGTCGGTGCTGAGCTCGAAGTTCCCAGCACGGAGATCCTTGAAGTACTGGCCCGAGTCCTGGATTTCGTGGCGCACCTTCAGCCCAATCTGACGCCACTCGTCCACGAGCCATGTGCCGATGAGCTGGTAGGGCATCGGTATGTCGCGGTTCTTGAGAACGAACGAGAACCCATCGGGAACGCCTGCCTCAGCCAGCAAGCGCCGTCCCACGGACCGTGATTCGCGGATGTCTCGCCAGTAACCGGCGAGCTTCATCAACTCCGCCGGCGGGGTGGCGAGAGGCGACCGCGGCACCTGCACGCCCGCGACTTCCCTGATGATGGCGGTCTTCGACATCGCGCCGGCGGCCCTATAGCGGTCGAGAGCGAGCGAGAGGGCGCGGCGGACGCGCCGATCGTGAAACGGCTCCTTCTCGTGGTTGATGGCGACCAAGAGCACGCAGTTCCACGGGCTCTCCTGCACGGTGACGTTCTCACCAAGCGCACGGACGATGTCGTCTCGCTGCGCCGGGGAGAAGCCGCGGAACTGGATGTCGGCGCGCCCTGAGCTGATGGCCGACGCCTGAGCCGCGTCGTCGCGGATGAAGAGCGCCTGGTAGCCGTCGAGATATGGCTTGCCGCGGTCCCAGTACTCCGGGTTGCGTCGGCCGACCCAGCGCGAGCCCTTGACGCGCTCGACGAAGACGAACGGCCCCGTACCCATGATGTTCTTCTCGTACCAGCGGATGTTGCGCTCGAGGATGTCCGCCTTGTAAATCCAATTCCACGGCGACGCCAGCGAGTGGATGAACGAGGGCGATGGCCACTTGAGCTTGAACGCGACGACGTACGGTTCAGGCGCCTGGATGGTCTCGATCTGGAGATACTCGCCCTTGCGAGCCGACGTGATCCCTGGAGGGGGATTGATGATCTTCTCGTAGGTCGCGCGCACGTCCCGCGAGGTCATTTCGCTGCCGTCGTGGAACTTCACCCCACGACGAAGCCTAAGAACGTACGTTCGCTTGTCCGGCGAGACGGTCCACGACATGGCCAGATCCCCGACGACTCGGGTGCCCGTCGGGTCGAGCGGGTCGATGCGGAGCAAGGTATTGTAGTGCGGCGCTGCCGGGTGTATCAGCGCAAACGTCTCTTCCCGGTGAGCGTCAAATGAAGGAGGTTCGCCCGGAACCACGAACGTCAATTCGCCGCCGGCGCGAGGGTGGGCCGGAGCGACGGCCGGCGACTTCTCAGGCGCGGCAGTCGCTGGCGAGCCCTCGTGGTGATCCGACCGGACGGTCGTGTCGGGAGGGTCCGTGCTGGTCGGCGTGCTCTGGGCGATCACCGCCGACCCGCTCTTCTCAACCCGATTGGGGATGAGACCCTGTGCGACAGTGCCGACGAATAGTGGCGAGTCGGCCCGCGGCGTCGCGATGTGAGTACGGACCAGAGCCGCGCCGAGGACACCGATCACGACGACGGTCGCGCTCACGGTCCCCACTCGCACCCACGAGCGGCGCCGATGCCGACGTCGCTGGAATCGCTGTATCTTCTTGATACGCTCGGCGTCCTCGGCTTCGTCCGCGACAAGCTCCTTGCCGCTCTTCGCCGTCCACGGAAACGGGTCGAAAGAGTCCGGTACATCCGAGCCTTCGGTCGCTGCCGGTTGCGCCGGCACGAATGGTTTGGGAGGGGCCGGGGCTGAGTCCGACGCGATTGCATGCGAGCTGTCCGGCGACGGTCCGAATGGACCGATCGAGGGTGTGGCGTGCGTTTGTCGCTCGTCGCGCAGACCGATTCCGCAGTTGTTGCAGAAGTTTGCCTGTCTGCGGTTGATTGCGTGGCAACAAGGACATTGCATCGGCAACTTGACGCCGCACACATCACAGAAGTGAGCGCTCGGTGGATTACGGTGCCCGCACGGCGTCAGGAGACCGTCCAGAATGCCACTGTCTTTTTCGTGCACGACGATGCTCCTCTGCTAGCGCGGCTTCACGAGAAAGTGCGATCGTCGGTTCTGGCTCCAGCACCGTTCGCTGTCCTCGGTACAGTGCGGCCGCTCTTCTCCATAGCTCAGGATGGTGATGCGGCTCGGGTGAACACCCTGTGCAACGAGATGATTCATTGCGGCTTGCGCCCGCCGCTCCCCAAGATCCATGTTGAATTCATTCTTGGTACTCGTGGCGCCTCGATTGTCGCAGTGCCCCTCGATCAGTACGAGCTGGCCTGGATTGGCGCGCAGCCAGGCCGCGTTCGCGTCCAGGATCCTCCCGTCGCCAGGCCTGATCACCGCCGTGCCGAAGTCGAAGTAAATGTCCCGCAGCTCCGGAGTCGGCTCGTAGTCTCTGACCCGCGGCAGGCCGATGGGCTGGTCAGGAGGGGCAGGAGCTATCGGGGCTGTCGGCGCCGAGTGCGCCTGCGCCAGGACTGGTGGTCTCGGTAAGGCGCCGCCGGCGGGAGCATTCGTCCCGGCCTGGGCAAGGGCCGGACGACACCCGGTGAGGATCAGGCACGAGGCGAGCGCCGCGATTGCGATGACCCGCACGCTGCTGAAGCACCGCGCCTCACACCGTCGAGAACTGGACACCCGCAATCGTGATGACAATGTGCTGTCGTCTTCGCGCAGTTGCCAGATCCACTCGTTACCGACGGGACGAGGGCGAAACTTCATACTCTGTCCACCCGGGTGATGTGCCTCGCCGAAGCCAGAGCCGGTGTCTACGACGCCCGAAAGGGTAGGTCGTTGTGCGCCGCCTGCCCACGATCAGCATCACAACTCGCGGCGAGGACAGCTAGTAGTTTGTTGCCGAATCTTTACTACTTATTGCTGCGTTCGCGAAGGCTCGAAGCACGGTAGGCGGAAGGAGTGAAACCCGTATAGCGTTTGAATGCCTTGTCGAAGCGCGGGAGGTCGCCAAAGCCAACATCGTGGGCCACCTCGGTGATGGACACGTGACCGGCAGCTAGAAGTACCTTGGCTCGCTCGAGGCGTACCTTCAGGAGATAATCGCGGAAGGTGACTCCCAGCACCTCCCGGAATCGATGAGAGAGACGGTACTTGCTCATCCCAACCTGGCGCGATAGCGCGGAGAGGGAGAGCTGATCCCAATAGCGTTGCTGGATCAGGCCGACGGCCCTCTGGATCGGAAGACAGAACGGAGCGGGCACACCCCCGGGTACCGGACTTTCGCGTACGGATTCGCCTCGGTCGACACCCGGGGAAAGGATCCGCTGTACGGCCGCGACGAGGTCGAAGGCGCTCACGGGCTTCTGGAGGTAGTCCGTCACACCCAGTTTGAAGGCCGCCGCACAGATCCACTCTGAGCCGTATCCTGTCAGCATGACCACCGGAAGGATGGGTTGAATGGATCGCAGTTCAGTCAATACTTCGAGTCCGGTCCGGTCTGGGAGCCGATGGTCGAGCAGGACGAGGTCGATCCGGTCACGGCGCACTCTGGCTAGGGCCTCGGCACCCGTTGTCGCGGCCATGATCTCGTACGCCTTGCCCAGGAAGAATCTGATGATTTCCGGAATTATCACGTCGTCGTCCACCGCCAGGATTTGCTGCCGCCCGACGGTCACCCCGCGATTTCCGCGATTTGGATAAGTTCTCGGCGCGAGCGCGGACTGTCCGGACGAAAGTTCGGAGACGTGAACGCCCCGGTGAACCGTTTGCATGGTCAACGAGAACGCCAGAAAGCTATGGCGACAACCCGGATCATCGCTCCCCCTGAGACCCGAAGGCCCCATCGTGAGAGGCGCCGGAGTGTAGACGGCCCCGCGAGAGATCGTCAAGCTCTTTCTTGACCTCTGCTCTTTGTTGCCCCAACTCCGCGAGGAGATGTGCTCGAACAGCTGGCCCGTAGCTCCTTCCCCTTCTCTGCGTCACGGCCGCAGCGAAGCCTTCAAGATGCCATACGACCGCAACTGAAGTCAGTCAGTTGCGTCGACTCTCCCGACCCGGGGTCGCAACCTACCGATTGCGGATGGTACAGCGGTGGTTGCCAGGCGACGGCCATAGATCTCTCGCAGAGTCGGAGCGCACAGTGTGAGCACGGTCACCGCGCCGAAAGCGAGACCCGGCAGCGCGAGCATCGGCCCGGCGCCTAACCCGTCGGCCAGACGGCCGGTGGCGAGGTTGCTGACGGCCATCACCCCGCCGGTCGACCCCCAGTACAACCCCAGCACCCGGCCACGGACGGGATCGGGGGTGGCGATCTGGAGCAAGGTCGTCGCAAGCGCGATGAACATCGACTGCGTCAGACCGACAGCCGCCGCCGCGAGCAACGCACCGGGCCAGGAGGCGGCGTAGCCCAGGGGCACCAGCGTCAGCCCGCTGAGGATGCTCGTCGCGAAGAACAGATACCCGCAGTGGACCCGTCGCGCGAAGCCGGCAAGCAGGAAGGCACCCACGAGCGAGCCGCCGCCCATCGCCATCATGAGCAGGCTATAGGCGGTGCCGGTCGCACCGAGCACATCAGACGCTCGCCGGGGCAGCGCGGCGTCGTAGCCCATCGTGAAGGCACAGTGAAGGACGACGAGCGTGATCACCGAGCACACGGCCGGGGCGTGGAAGACGTAGCTGGCCCCCTGTGCGAACTGCGCAAGCGGGTTGTGATCGGAGCCGCTGCGCTGGTGCGGTACCTCGCCTAACACCCAGATCGCCCAGAAGCCCAGGGCGAAGAGCGCGGCCGCGACAAGGAAGGCGCCGGAGCCACCGCCGACATGGAGCAACGGCGCGGCCAGCAGTGGCCCCAGCAGCCGTGCGCCGTTCAGGTTCGCCTGGAGAAGGGAGACGGCGTTGAGCAGATCGCGTGCAGGGACGAGGCTCCCGAGCATCGCCTGCTCCATCGGCGTGCTCGACGAGCGGGACGCGCCTAGCACGAAGGAGACCGCGACGAGCGGCCAGGCGCTCTGGTCTCCGGCCCATGCGACCCAGGCGAGCCCGAGGGTCGAAAGCAGGCCGATCGCGTTCATGGTGAGCAACATCGTCCGCCGGTCGTAGCGGTCGGCGAAGACACCGGCGAAGGGGGTGATGATGAGCGATGGCAGGAAGGAAGCGAACACCACGAGGCCGACGGTGCTCGAGTGGTGGTGCAGGTCGAACGCCACCCAGCCGCACGCTGTGAGCGCGGTCATGTAGGCGACGCCCGACAGGATCGATGCCGTCCACAGCGGTCGAAACCGCTTGTGCTGAACGGCTGAAAAAATGCCCGCCCGATCCGCGCCCGCCACGATGTCGGTCGACATTCCGTCTCGTTAGCCGCGCTGGGGCGACACCCGACCGGTCTGCACCTATAATAAGTCTCGCGATTTGTCGGGCGGCCGAGCTGGCCGAGCAGGACGCGCTTCAATTGCCTCAGCCGGCCGGCCGGGCGCCTGGCGGGACTTAGGGTACCACTCGGCGTACCGGCGCTCGATGTGCATGATGCTCCGGCATCACCAAGTTCACGTGGATACCCGGAGGCGCCAGATCGAGGAGAGATGGGATGTAGCCGCTAGCCCCTCGCTTGATGTGGTGGCAGAGACTGCCCACAAGGCCACGTCCAGCTCCTCGACGCTGACGTGGCCGGTAGTAGTGCTATCAGATCAGAGGACAGTTTCATGCGCAACGGTGCCTCAAGAGGCGCTGCGATGGCGTCCCAGAGTCGGCGAGTGGTCGGCGCACGAGGTGGTGTGCCACTGCGCGGATTCCGAGACGAACTCATATCCACGCATTCGGTACGTCATCGCAGAGAAGGAACCCACCATCGTCGGCTACGACCAGGACAATTGGGCGCGTATTCGACTATCATGCGCGGCCACTCGAACCCGCGCTCGCCGTCGTCGAAGCAGTATGCGCGAGCGAGAGCGAATTGCTTCAGGCTCTCGGACACATCCGCCTGGACGAAAAAATCTGGAAGGTGTAGATCGGGAGCTCATACGTGAGCTTTGACATGCACGCCTCTCGAAAGATGAGATACCCCGCACCAGCCGTCTTCACGGCGACGAATCCCCATGCCGACGTCGCCAGAATTGCGAACAGGCCGAACGCCGCCATTAAATGGGCGCAGAGCCTCGGCTTCGGACTCGGTCAGATGTCCGATCTTCTGAGCATCGGGCAAAGCCACCTGCGAGGACGGCGAACACGAGTCAGAGCCCTCGTCAGGACGAAGCTGACCGAACT
>WNGJ01002410.1_pt1 | contig 23972 bp, 24 predicted proteins | sample 5400611 | NCBI WGS metagenome assembly WNGJ01 (sample SAMN13153375, study PRJNA577476) | soil metagenome | isolation source: 40 cm soil or saprolite under Garry oak tree replicate 1 | place: USA:California | collected 2016-06-15
TGGTCTGGCTTAGCGGCGCTGACCTCACCGAAGCCGCGTGGGACGCCTTCTTCGCGTTTTACATGGAGACCGGCTCGCGCAAGTGGGGACGCCCTTACCTGACCCGCGAATTCTTCTCTCTGATCGGGCACGCCATGGCGAACGAGACGGTCCTGATCATGGCTAAGCGCGCTGGCCGCTTCATCGCCGGGGCGATCAACTTCATCGGCGACGGCACGCTGTTCGGCCGCCATTGGGGCGCGACCGAGCATCATCCGTTCCTGCATTTCGAGATCTGCTATTATCAGGCGATCGAATACGCGATCGCCCACCGGCTCGCCCGTGTCGAGGCGGGCGCGCAAGGCGAGCACAAGCTCGCGCGCGGGTATTTGCCTAACGCCACGCACTCGGCGCATTACATTGCGGATCCCGGCTTGCGGCGGGCGATCGACGACTATCTCAAGCGCGAGCGCGCCTATGTGGAGGCCGCCGGACGGGAACTCCGGGGGGCAAGCCCGTTCCGCAAATGCTCAGGGGGCGAAGATCGGGAAGCGCAGGAACCGGCCGACGAGGACGCGGGGTTTTAGAGATGACTCCCGAGGAAGGCGTGCTTGTCTATGATCACGTCGAGGGTGGCGGCGAATTTCATATCGACCGCGAGCGCAATGAGGATGAGGAAAGCTACCGCAGCCGTTTGGCGCTGTATGGCAGCCTGTTCGGCCGCCGCAGTAACGAAAGTTGACGCAGTGTCCAGTCCACGTCTTGACTGATCGTTCCGCACCCCCGAAATTCCCCGGCCAACCCGGAGACCACCCATGGCGAGCTACGACCCCACCAACGTGTTCGCGAAAATTTTGCGCGGCGAGGTGCCGAGCCACAAGGTCTATGAGGACGATCGCGCCTTCGCGTTCCTCGACATCATGCCGCGGGCGCCCGGACACACGCTGGTGATCCCCAAGGCAGCGGCTCGCAATATCCTCGACGTCGCGCCGGACGACTTCGCGCACGTGATGAAGGTGGTGCAGAAGATTGCCCGAGCCGGCATGAAGGTGTTCGGCGCGGACGGCGTGACGGTGCAGCAGTTCTCCGAACCGGCCGGTGGGCAGGTGGTGTTCCACCTGCATGTCCATGTCATGCCGCGCAAGACAGGCGTCGCGCTCAAGCCGCCGGCGAGCGTCAAGGAAGATCCCGCGGTGCTGTCGGACCAGGCAAGCAAGCTCGCCGCCGCCCTGAAGGAGGAATCGCCGTAGGATGGGTTGAGCGATAGCGAAACCCATCAAGGCGTTACAGAGGCGAGGCCGACGGTGGGTTTCGCTTGCCGCTCAACCCACCCTACCCACGCCTTATTGGCGACGCGCTCAAGCGACGATGGCAATGCGCCTCTGGTTCTCCGCGTCTTCCGTCCGGGAAGCGGCGGGCAATTGCAGCACAATTGCATGCTGCCCCTCGCACAGCCTGGTGATGAGCACAATCTGCCCGTCAGGGAATTCGAGTGCGTCGTGATGCACGTGCGGCTCATCCTTGTTGACTTGCCGGAAACGCGCCACTCTCTCCCCAAGCTTTTTCCCGAGCTTCAGGTTCGGGAAAAAGCCATGTTCGTATTCGATCTCTTCTTCGAACGCGACCTCGGTGCCGGGAAGCAGGCACACGGCTACGTCAGGTTCTCCGACCGCGGCAAAGCCCCCGGTGATCGCGTTCGTAAATCTCGTCGACACCAGTTTATCTCCGACCTTTGCGGATCGAGATGCAACGAATTGCAGACTGTAGTCGCACATTGAAGATGCTCCATTGTTGCGAACAGCCAGTATGGTTGTCCTGTGTCAAATATGGCCAAACCCGGTGGCAATTTCGTGTCGGCATACTGGACAGGACTCGCGAAGCCTGCGCTCTCAAGCCGCAATCGGCTGCGGCTGGGAAAATTGCTCGCGGCATGGCAGCCCGGCCCGCGGGCTCGAAAGATCCTTGACGATCTCTATGAGCCGCGCGTCCTTGAAGGGACCGCGGATTGCGAATCCTGCCTTGCGGGCGAGGCCCTTCATGGCGTCGTTGGTTCGCAGGACTTCGCCAACAATTGAGCGCACGCCGAGCATTCTCGCACGGCATTCCATATGCGCAAGCAGCAGCGTGCCCAAGCCTTTGCGCTGCCACCTGTCCGTTACCGACAGAGCGATTTCGCAGCGCTGACTTTCCGGCGCAATCACCTGGATCGCCTCGGCGATCATGGCCGTTTCGGCGTCCGTGCCGGCGAAGGCGATCAACGCCAATTCGCCGGGACCGCTCATGCGCGTCAGACGGTCGAGTTCGGTCGGCGCCAGTTCGCTCACCGCGCCGAGAAATCGGTTGCGGCGAGTCGGCGCGGAAAGATTGCGCATGTAAGCCTGCAAGCGGTCCGCATCTTGCGGGCTGATCGCGCGCACCATCACCGCCTCGCCGCCGGGCAGGAGGAACATTTGGGCGGGCGCGTGTTGCTCAACGCTGCTCGGGGCATTCATCGCGCAATTCCTGGGCAATCGGTTTGGTCGATCAGGCCGTAAACATCGTAGGGTGGGCAAAATCGCCTGCCGCAGCTGATAAATGCTCCACAGACCTCGTGCGACTTTGCCCACCCTACATGCGACATGCGGCTTCCAACCACCCGAAATCCGCTAAGCTGCAAGCCGGATGCGCGGGGGGTTTCGCAGGCGCGGCCGGGACAACAGCTGTAGCGAGACCGCGACCGCCACCACGGCCGGTCCGGCCGCGGCACAGACAAGGGCAAGGCCCGGTTTGTCGAGCACAAAGGATTGTCCAGCTTTAACCACGATATCGCGGGGATCGTTCGACTGGGTGATCCAGATGGCGCCTTCGAGACACTCGACCGTGAACCCCTCGCCGTCGTTGATATCGAGCAGCTCGCCGCTCTTCAGGCGAACGGCGCAATCGACAAAATGCCTTGTCATGGTGGCCTTCCTGGCATGAGTATGGCGCATGAGACCTGTCAATGGGCCAGGCGCCGAGTCGCCGGAAAATAAGGGGCGCCACGCCTTGGTTCAAACGAACGTTTCTCAGGCCAATCATGAGTTTTGCGCATGCCAAACAGGCGCTATCGGTTACCGCAGCTCGGCTTCATCCAGGGCTTCGAGGCAGCAGCGCGCAACTTGAGCTTCACCAAGGCGGCCGAGGAGCTCTTCATCACCCAATCCGCCGTCAGCCGGCAGGTCAGGGCACTGGAGGACCACCTCGGCGTGACGCTGTTCGAGCGCCGGCAGCGCGCGCTGGCGCTCACCGAAAGCGGCCACGCCCTCTACCGCGTCGCCACCGACGTGCTCCAGCGCCTGCAGGCGGCCACCGACCAGTTGCGCGCATCCGGCCGCGCCCGCCAGCTCTCGCTCACGACCACGACCGGGTTCGCCTCGCTGTGGCTGATACCCCGCCTGCAACGGTTCACCGCCTTAATCCCGATGTCGACGTGCGCATCTCGGCGACAACTACGGTGATCAATCTGGAGCGCAGCCTCGTCGACCTCCCTGTCCGCTATTGCCGTCCCGAGGACGTACCGGAGCGCGCCATCCGCCTGTTCGGCGAGGAGGTGGCCGCGGTGTGCAGCCGGTCGTTGCTGCGCGACCGATCGCGCCCGCTCAAGCGGCCCCAGGATCTCAAGCACCACATTCTCCTGCATTTCGACTACGCGGGCGCGCAATTCCTGGACTGGGGCACCTGGCTGACATCGCTTGGCATCGGCGATCTGAAGCCGGCCGGAGCGCTGCACTTCAGCCAGTACGAGCAGATGATCCAGGCGGCGATCAGCGGGCAGGGCGTGGCGCTCGGCCGCCAGCCGCTGGTCAACGACCTACTTCAATCGGGCGCGCTGGTGACGCCGTTCCGCAAGGCCGTGGTGGGATCGCGCGCGTATTTCATCATCGAATCCGAGCACAGCGCCGCAAAACCGCACGTCCGGCAATTCGCCGCATGGCTTCTGGAGGAGGCGAAGGGGAGCGGGTAGCGCGCGTTCCGATCGGGTTGAACGTCATACGCGGGCTTGATCCGCATATCCATCCGCTTCGCAAGAAGTGCGTTTTTCTATCATCGCGCTTAAGGCTTTTGGAGCGTGGCCGAGTTTGGTAGGCTCTGGCAGGCGAAGAAAATGATAAAGCGGGGCGGGGACGCTCAACAACCGGATCGTGGGGGTAATATGAACGGTCAAGCGGCCGGAGATGACCTTGCTCGCGAGCTAGTCATATGCGTCCATGGGACTGGGGCGGCCGATGATGCTGACCGGGGCGATCGGTGGTGGCAATTGGGAAGCGGGTTCGAAACGGATTTCTCTAGAGCCACAGACTCGCACGTCGAAACAACCAGACCATTTCACTGGAGCGGTGCGAATTCCGAACAGGACCGGCGCATAGCCGGAGATGCGCTATTAGCGCGGCTGCGCGGCCTCGATGCCCTCGGTAAGGCCTACCACTTGATTGGTCACAGTCATGGCGGTTCCGTTATTTGGCACGCACTCGTAGCTTCGATGCATGAACGCAGGCCGCTAACGGGGTTGTGCAGTTGGTCTACCGTGGGAACACCCTTCTTGCATTTTCGTCCGCCACTGCCGACGAGGTGGCGCTGGGCAACGTCGATTGTGCTCCTTGCGGCAACTTATTGGGTATTCATCGGCCGGAACGATCCAGCTGAGTGGGGGGCTGCTGTCTATCGGCTTTGGGCCAAAGGGGAATGGCTGGCGATTGCTAACGTCAGTGTTTTCTTCGGTACTCTGCTTTTCCTTGCCGCCTGGTGTTTCTTACGGGTCGTCAATCCGATTTTCAGGTACACAAAGGACTCATCACTGAGGGCACGTGCCGAAAAAGGGGCAAGGGATCGCTACGGTGCACAGTGGTTAGGTCTATCGCATCCACTGGATGAGCCCATAAATGCGTTATCGGGCACGCTTGGTGCGGCCCCGGTTATCACGCCGCGGATTCGTGTCGACGGATTACTGAATCTGATACCTTTCCTCGGACCAATCGCAAATCATGTACTCGCGCGCGCGGCCGACGAATTCGCCTGGACGCAGATCATTCGTCGTGCACAAGGCGCCAACTTATCTGGCCATGAACTCATACGGGTCGGTCGGGCACCAGAGGCACTTTACCCTGGCTATGCAGGCATCGACAAAATCACCGCAGCAAAAATGGTCCAGGCAGCGGACGCCAAGGCCGCCGGATCAGCAGGCCGACTCCGCGCACTCTTGGAAGCTGCTTATGACACCCAAAAATTCCGCGCCAGTTCTTGATCGTATTGCGACAATCGTCAGTTTTCAGGAGCTAATCCACACTTCTTATTTTGATCATTCTGAGATCATTGCGATTCTTGCGGCGCACGTGCTCCACCATTCCAAGTTGCCCAGGCTCGATCCGGCCGCTGGCTCTGCAAGCGACCCAAATGTGCTCCTTCCGCCGCTCCTGTCATTAAATGAGCAAGAAGCCCGCATTCGTTACAGTACACGACACAACCTGGAGCTAGTGGCGGCAGTCTCCGTCTTCATCGTGCCTGCAATTCTCCTGACGTTGGCAGGAAACGCCACATTTGATGGCAAAATCGCTCCCGAGACCGATCAATTCCAAATTCAGGCTATTGCCACCGCCCTTGCGAAAGCCCCTGAACGGAAAGGCCAAACCAACAGTGATGCATTCGGTGAGATAATAGTGCGGCTTTCGCAGCTAGGAGAGATCAAAGATCCGGTGGCAGCATTGGAAAAGTTAGTCGATCAGAGCTCCTTTAGCGCAGGAGCCCCAATCGTTGCCAATTATCTCGGAGAGTTAAGGAATTGGGATAGTGTCGAAAGGCTTCTTGTATCACGGCGATTAGTGGCGCCGAACGGACGTTATGACCAGCGATCGATCCGTCTTGCGGCGATTTCCGGAGCCGTTAGTAGTGGACATGCCGATCTGAGTCAAAACAAAACTCTTCGCGATATGGTCGATTCTCTTGATGCTGAGGCATCGTCGCTTCTTGAGAATGAAACGACACCAAGGACCATCGAAAATTTCCCTTGGTCTAACTGGGGAAGCAAACTTGCAGCACTTAAGGAATATGAACGAATTAATCGGCTGTTGTTCGCAGGAGCGACTTTTCCGGATCCCCTACGAAAGGCCGCTGTTGATAAGGCTCGCTGCCTTCTTGCTGCTGCCCTGCGCGCTCATCATTTGGCCCAGTCGGTAAAGAGTGACACGCGTGCGTGGGTGGACGCCTGCAAAACTGTGAACGAGCCTGAGACGGAATTCGATGCCTTGCTCGAAGAGGCTGTTTTGGCGCCCCACGACGATTATGTGCCTTCGGAATCAATTGGTCGTGCCTTTGAGAACGTGCCAAATTCCCTGGAAGCAATTATCGAGGCGGTGCACAGGCGTGACGGATCACGAACACCTGAATTACGTCAGAATATTTTAAGTAGAAAAAAGGTACGACAACTTTCGCAGCTCTATCGATTCGCGGTCATGCGAGAGGCCAAAGATAAGATCGAAAAATTTCACGATGCAATTGACGAATTTCTAAAGACTTCAGACGACGCGGTTGCGCTTGAAAGAACTGCGGTCATTCTCCGGCTGCTGAATATCATCACCGCTGCAGAAAAAAAGTTTCCACAAGACCCACGCTGGATGGCTACACTGAGGTTTGCAACAAGCGTGGTGCTAAAACAATCGGCCACAATAATCGGCGATACTGAAGTCGGCAAAGACTTCGACGAGAATAGCCTGTTTGTGGAAGTCCCACGATTGCTTGTTGCCGCGGGACAGGACGGCGTTGCACGACAATTTTTTCGAGATGTTAGCTGGCGGCTGGAAGGACAGTATAAGGGTGTCCTTTCGGCGTTCGTCAGCCTGCATCTGGCCGCGGCAGCCAAGGCGATCGATTATCGCGAATTTGAATTGGCGCGCCTTTTAGAAGGCTGGGAAGCTTTGAAGGCCTCATCTGATAGTCGCTCCGATGACGAGGACAATCTTGCCGACGTTGCCGTCTTCGCCGCTCTGACATCTGGTGCGGAGCTGCCCGACTATACTCGTCGCGTCTTGACGTTTGCAGAAGGCAATGTGCAATTCGTCAAGGAGAAATGGTCTGAGTCATTACCCGACATGGTTCGTCTCTGGGTTGCACTTGGCGAACTTCCGAAGGCCCGGTCGCTAGTCGTCGAGAAGGCCTCCACTGTTTCCGCAAGCATGGATCTATATCCACCAATTCTGGACAAGATCATTTCTGATCGAAAGAGACGCCCTTTAGCTGGACTGCGTATCAGTAATTAATTTAGGCGCTTGACTCAAGTTGAGTAACGCGTTCCTCACGTTGATTTCTTCCCGCAAGCGGAACGGATAATGGCGGTACGCAACCGTGGCCCGGATGGAGCCACCGGGTCCGGCCTTCGGCTGGTCGGATGGTAAACTCCGCGCAATCCGGGATCTTCCCTCTCCACCGATAGGCCCGCCCCGGATGACGCGCGGACAAGTCCGCGCTCTATCCGGGCTACATGGGCTACGGGCGATTCGGGGGTTAAACCTTACACCCTCACCAGCGGGATCTTCGGCACCGACCCTCGGCTCGGCGGCGCAGCGCCGCCGTCGCCGCGTGGGCCCGGCGGCTTGATGCGCTTCGCGCCACCTCCGCGGCGCTTGCTCTTCGGGCGGACGGGCGGGATCTTTTCCGGCTTCGGAACGACCGGGCCGTCGAGAAATTCGAAGCCGAGCTTGTCCTGAGCGGCCTTGTCGCCCGCGTCGCCGTCCGCTTCCTTGGTCACCACGACCCGCACATGGCCGCCGTTCTTGAGTTTGCCGAACAGCACCTCGTCGGCGAGCGGCTTCTTGATGTGCTCCTGGATCACGCGGGCCATCGGCCGCGCCCCCATCTGCTGGTCATAGCCGCGCTCGATCAGCCACCTGGTCGCCTCCTCGGACAGTTCGATGGTGACGTCGCGGTCGGCGAGCTGGGCTTCGAGCTGAAGCACGAACTTCTCCACCACCTTGGTGATGATTTCGGGGGTGAGATGGTTGAACGTGATGATGGCATCGAGCCGGTTGCGGAATTCGGGCGCGAACAGGCGGTTGATCGCCTCTACGTCGTCGCCCTCGCGCTTGGTGCGGGTGAAGCCATAGGCGGCCCTAGCAAGGTCGTGAGCGCCCGCATTCGTCGTCATGATCAGGATGACATTGCGGAAATCGACCTGCTTGCCGTTGTGGTCGGTGAGCTTGCCGTGATCCATGATCTGCAGGAGCACGTTGAAGAGGTCGGGGTGCGCCTTCTCGATTTCGTCGAGCAGGAGCACGCAGTGCGGATGCTGGTCGACGCCGTCGGTCAACAGGCCGCCCTGGTCGAACCCGACATAGCCGGGCGGCGCGCCGATGAGGCGCGAAACCGTGTGCCGCTCCATGTATTCCGACATGTCGAAGCGGATGAGCTGCACCCCAAGCGACGCGGCAAGCTGCTTTGCGACCTCGGTCTTGCCGACGCCGGTCGGGCCGGAGAACAGATAGCACCCGATCGGCTTTTCGGGCTCCCGCAGGCCGGCGCGGGCGAGCTTGATCGAGGCCGACAGGGCCTCGATGGGCTTGTCCTGACCATAGACGACGCGCTGCAAGGTTTCCTTAAGATGCGCCAGCACCTCCGCGTCGTCCTTCGACACGGTCTTGGGCGGAATTCGCGCCATCGTCGCGATGGTGGTCTCGATCTCCTTGAGGCCGATCGTCTTTTTGCGCCGGCTCTCCGGCAGCAGCATCTGGGCGGCGCCGGACTCGTCGATCACGTCGATCGCCTTGTCGGGGAGCTTGCGATCGTGGATGTAGCGCGCCGACAGTTCCACCGACGCCTTGATGGCCTCGTTGGTGTATTTGAGCTTGTGATAATCCTCGAAATACGGCTTGAGGCCCTTCATGATCTCGATCGCGTCCTGCACGCTCGGCTCGTTCACGTCGATCTTCTGGAAGCGGCGCACCAGAGCGCGGTCCTTCTCGAAATACTGGCGGTATTCCTTATAGGTGGTCGAACCGATGCAGCGTACCGTTCCGGCCGCAAGCGCAGGCTTGAGGAGATTGGAGGCGTCCATGGCGCCGCCGGAGGTCGCGCCGGCGCCGATCACGGTGTGAATCTCGTCGATGAACATGATCGCGCCCGGATAGGCCTCGATCTCCTTGATGACCTGTTTGAGGCGCTCCTCGAAGTCGCCGCGATAGCGGGTGCCGGCCAAGAGGGTGCCCATGTCGAGGGCGAATACAGTGGAGTTCTTGAGCACGTCCGGCACTTCGCCGTGGACGATACGGCGCGCAAGACCCTCCGCGATTGCGGTCTTGCCAACGCCCGGATCGCCGACGAACAGCGGATTGTTCTTCTGGCGCCGGCACAACACCTGGATGGTGCGATTGATCTCCTGGTCGCGACCGATCAGTGGGTCGATCTTGCCTTCGCGCGCCTTCTTGTTGAGGTTGATGCAGTAATTATCGAGCGCATCGCCCTTCTTTTTCGGCTCTTCGCCGGATTTCTGCTCGGTTTCTTCGTCGACACCGCGGGTCGGGCGCGATTCGGTTAAGCCCGGCCGCTTGGCGATGCCGTGACTGATGTAGTTGACCGCATCGTAGCGCGTCATCTCCTGCTCCTGCAGGAAATAGGCGGCATGGCTCTCCCGTTCTGCAAAGATCGCCACCAGCACGTTCGCGCCCGTCACCTCCTCGCGGCCCGAGGATTGCACATGGATCACGGCGCGCTGGATCACGCGCTGGAAGCCGGCGGTCGGCTTTGAGTCCTCCGAGCCATCGGTGACAAGGTTCTCCAACTCGGATTCCACGTAGGTCACCAGATTGCGGCGCAACTTGTCGATGTCAACGTTGCAGGCCCGCATCACCGCGGCAGCATCCTGGTCGTCGACCAGCGCCAGCAGCAGGTGCTCCAGCGTAGCGTATTCGTGGTGCCGCTCGTTGGCGAGCGCAAGGGCTCGGTGGAGCGATTGCTCTAGACTGCGCGAGAACGTTGGCATCAGATTCTCTTCTTTGCTGGTTGCTTCCGCGGTTGCACGTTCCCCCCGGGACCCATGTTCAAGAACTATGTCTCAGTGCCGTCTTGGTTCCCTCACACTCTGTCATCAACCTCACACTCTGTCATCAGCCTTGCGGTCGTTTCCCTGGTGGCAGGCGCCCCGCCGATGTGATCATAGGCCAAGTCCACGGCGGATGTCATTTCTTCTCCATTACGCATTGCAGAGGATGCTGGTGTTTTCGCGCAAAGTCCATCACCTGCGTCACTTTCGTCTCCGCCACCTCGTAAGTAAAAATTCCGCATTCGCCGATGCCATGGTGATGGACATGCAACATGATCCGCGTCGCCGCTTCCCGGTCCTTGTTGAAGAATCGCTCCAGCACATGGACGACGAATTCCATCGGGGTGTAGTCGTCATTGAGCAACAGCACCCGGTAAAGACTCGGCTTCTTGACCTGCGTCTTGGTCTTCGTAATGACCGCGGTGCTGGGCCCACTCGGCTCGTTACGGCGCTTGCGGTCATCGTCGGCCGCGCGCGGGGCATCGGGCATCCGGGGTTCCGACGAGATATGACGAACAGAGGTAGTCATGGACTTCGGACAGCTTGTGGTTTCCGGTTCCGATAAGAATGCCGCAATCCGAGACGATCTTGTAGTTAAAAATAAGATCGCGGTTGTCATGTTCCAGAGGAAGCGCATGATACCGTTGCCAGTGCAGCGAATCGCTGGCACGTGCATAGCGGCCGCTGCGGACATCGGAAGGCATGGTCGGCAAATCCAGTCCATGATTTCCAGCCATGAGTTAGAGCAAGCTTACAGCAACGGCCGACAATTTCGGGCACAAAAAAAGCTCGTCCCGAATGCCGGTCGAGCTTGTTGGTGTCAGGCGCCACGGCGGCGAGAGAATGCACTTCGCCTGGGAGCGCGGGCGTCCCGCCCGCTGTTTCTTTTAGGATGCGGGCGAGACGCCCGCATCCTAGGGCGCGTATCGACTTTCCGCGTCGGTACAGCCGGATGCGCAGGCGTCACGTCTCCCTTTTGCTGAGGTGACGCAGTTATTTCCCGACGAGTTCTTAACCGTCGTCCATTGCCGCATCAGGCTGCCACTTGATCATCCAGGAAGCTCGAGCGCACTGCGATGATCGAAATCGCCGCTGCCTGGGAGCGCTGGTCCCTGGGAATGTAAGCGCCGCGCCCGCGCTCCCCCTTATTTCACGACCGTCGATTTGCCGACGAGAGTTTCGAACGGCTTGTAGCTCTCCTTGGCGAGATCTGCGTACAGCTCACCCATCTTGGTCGCCTGGGCGACGAAGCCCTCGTAAGCTGTCTTCGCATAAGCGGCCTGAATCTCGATGGCTTTTTCAAGCGATTTGGCGCCGAGCAATTTTTCGAGCGCCGCCGAGCCCTCCTCGAACGACCGCTTGGAGTAGTCCGCAGTCTCGGCAGCAATCGCCTGGACCCCTTTCGACACTTGGCCCCACGCCTTCATCGTCGAATCCATGTGTTCCCTGCCATATTTTTGCACGTCGTCGAAATTCTTCAGCATCGTGGATCTCCCTGAACGGCAACTGCCGCATTCGCCAGACCTGGGCCCCGCAGCCGTCCAAGCTTATTTGTGCCGCACTGCACAATAAGTCAAGGGGCTTTTTTGCGTCGCAAAACGCACATTCGGCAAAGCACATTTGGGTTGCAGCGTAAGCGCTTGGACTGCTTAATAAGTTGGCAACTTTGGAGACCTACCTTGACAGGCCATGCCACGGTACCGCCTGTTTTCGTCGCCACGAAAACGAACCGGCTGCGCGCCTCCTGCTCTCCTGCGCCTGCGGATGAGGTAGAGACGGGCTCGCGGCGGCAAACCTGCCGTGCTGGCACGCCCGGAAAGTTCGCGTTAAGGGTAGGGAGGGGGGAGGCGACCGGGCTATTATTGCTGCATTGGACTGGAGACTGAATTTGAAAACAGATCATCCGAGCATGCGCAAACAGCCGAGTGTCTGCGCGTGTTTTGCCGGCACCTTCGCCATTGTGATCGCAATCCATCCGGCCGCCGCCCGCCATGCTCCGCACCATGCTTCCCATGGAGCGCATGAGTCGCGGCACAGCAAACACGAATCAGCCCCTGCCCCACCCTACGCGGCAATCGTGCTCGACGCCAATTCCGGCCATGTGCTGCTTGCCGACAAGGCAGACGAACTGCGCCATCCGGCTTCGCTGACCAAGATCATGACCCTCTATCTGCTGTTCGAGAGGCTTGATGCCGGCAAGATCCGGCTCGACTCGCAGCTTCCGGTGTCGGAGCACGCCTCCATACAGGCTCCCACCAAGCTCGGCCTCAAGCCTGGGCAGTCGCTCGAAGTCGAGGATGCGATTCGGGGAATGGTGACGAAGTCCGCGAACGACGCCGCGGTCGCCGTCGCCGAAGCGATCGGCGGCAGCGAACGCGAGTTCGCCGACCTGATGACTCTCAAGGCCCGTGCCATCGGAATGAGCCGCACCGTCTATCGCAACGCCTCGGGCCTTCCCAACGACGAGCAGGTCACGACCGCGCGCGACCAGGCGTTGCTCGGGCGCGCCATTCAGGAGCGCTTTCCGCGCTATTACCAGTACTTTGCAACGCCCTCCTTCACCTATCATGGCCAGACGATGCGCAATCACAATCAGCTGCTGGGCCATGTCGAAGGTATGGACGGCATCAAGACCGGCTACACGCAGGCGTCGGGCTTTAATCTCGTCGCATCGGTGCGGCGCAACAACAGACATATCGTGTCGGTGGTGATGGGCGGCACTTCGGCCAGCGCTCGCGACGCCCGCATGCGCAGCCTCATCGAGGAGTACATTGTCGCCGCCGCCCCGCAAAAGACCGTAGTCGCAGGTGTCGCCGGTTCGAAGACCGATGCAGCACGCAAGGAGGAGACGCTGGCAGCGAGGGCGCGAACTGCCGCCGACCCGATTGCACCAGGAACCCGAGCCGTCGATACGCGATCCCCGCCCCACCCTCCCCCGCAGGCGGGAGAGGGTAAATCGATTTACGCTTCCCCGCCCCCTGCCGAGAATAGAGACTGGGGCTCGCCGGCAACCTATTCGGTCGCATCCGCATCGTATGACCGGCCGGCAACGTTGCCGGCACCGTCGGCGGCGCCAGCGGCGACCTCCGGCACGCTTACCAGGGGCCTGCCAGCCGCCGCGTCTGCGGCCGCCGGAACGACGGCGCCAATGCCCCCTCCCTACCCTCCCCCCCAAGCGGGGGAGGGTAGATCGATCTACCCTCCCCCGCTTGGGGGGGAGGGTAGGGAGGGGGCCGCAACGTCACCGACGGATCCCATCAAGCCGATCCGGGTCAAGACCGTAAAGGTCAAAATGGCGCCGGCGCAGGTGGCGGCGCTCGCGCCGGCGCCTGAGGCGCCGGCCCCCGCGCAGGTCGCGACCCGCGATTCCTCCGAGCGCCGCGCGCCGCCTGCGACACCACAAGCCGCCCCAACAGAAGAACCAAAGCGAGAACCCCCGCGGGACCTCATCGCCGAGGCTATCCGGGCAACCACCCCGCCCGAAAGCGCCCCTAGGCACGCCACGCCGCCCGTGCCCGCGGTTCACTATTCCGGCTGGATCATCCAGGTCGGCGCCTTCGATGTAGAGCGCGAAGCACGCGACAGGCTCAATGCCGTCCAAGCCAAGATAGGTCAAAAGCTCAAGCACGCGAACCCGTTCACCGAGGCGGTGGTGACGGGGGATAAGACGCGCTATCGCGCCCGTTTCGCCGGCATACAAAAAGACGAGGCAGAGGCCATTTGCCGGCAACTAAAACGTAACGACATCGCTTGTATGACTATCAAGAACTGACGGCAATGAGTGCATTCCACCCTCGTCGTCATGCCCGTCCCCGGACTTGATCCGGGGGTTGTCGCGCGCATCCACGGCTTTCTTGCGACACCTCAACAAGCAAGACGTGGATGGCCGGGACAAGCCCGGCCATGACGCCGGAGCAGTGGTTCAATTCTGATCGGAACGCGCCCTAGGAGTTACTGATGGCGTCGAAGCAGCACATCCTTCGCTTCATTGACGCGGGCAGCAAGATACGTCGATCCGCCCTGGTCGGGATGCAGCTTCATCATGAGGGAGCGGTGGGCCCGCCCGATTTCGTCAGCGCTCGCACCCGGCTGAAGGCCAAGGATCTGATAGGCCTCCTCATCCGACATTTTTCCGGAGCGCGTCGGGCTGCGGCGCCCCGCTGTCGCACCATCGTCAACGTGTTCACGCCATCGGGGATGCCGGCGGTCAAGATACGCTGCCAATAGGTTGCGGCTCTCCTCATCGAACTCGGCAAGCAGACCGACCAGCGCGGATAGTTCGAGGGTATCAAGCGATGTCCCCTTCAGACGGCCGGACACGATGGCGCCCGTCATCGCGCCGGTATCGTGATCAAGGGTCATCTCGACGAAATTGGAGCGCACACGCGACACTTGGCCACTGCTTTTATGCCCAAGGGGCCAAGATGCCGGCCAAAATGCGCGCATCCCCGGAGGCAGCCAGCCCTGCAGGCCCAGCAGGCTGAGCCCCGTGACGCCAAGCGGAAACGCAAGCAGCAGCTGTCCACGGAAGCCCAAAAATGCCGCGCCGGCAAGCGCCACGATCCCGCCCGCTGTCCTACCGATCCTGATCAGGTATTGCGGATCGCTGCGGGCGAAAGACTTGAGCAGCCACAGCACCAGGATGAGCGCAAGAAGGCCGATAAACAGCGTCGGCATGACTATTTCATCTGCTCCAGAAGCCGCATCGCACCGGTATTGCGCCGCGCCGACAGATCGCTGAGCGCCTTCAGACCGCCGGCCGCATAAGCCGCGACGGCGCGCAGCAGTTCCCGCAGCTCGTGGGCGGCGCCGGCATTGAAGCGGCAATAGGCGCCGCGCGTCAACCGTGCGATGTCACGGAATGTTTTCTCGACGTTCGGATCGTACCCTTCCTGGAACACGAAGGCCGGAACGCCGTGCAGTCCGAGTTCGCCCGCCTTGGCGCAGACGTCGTCAACCATCTCCTCCATGGCATCGCCCACGTACACCAGGGCCTGTACCTTGGCCTTCTCGGTTTCGCGGCATGCGTGGCTCAGCACCCGGCGGATTTGGGTGTGGCCGCCGCGGCAGTCGATCTGTTCCATCAGGGCGGCGAGCGCTGCAGGCTCCGACACCCACCGCGAAGCCCGGCATTCGCCCACGCCGCGGAAATAGATCAGCTGTACGTCAAGGCCGCCGATCGCCTGCGCCTCCAGGAACATTTCGCCCTGAAGCTTGCAGGAGGTATCCCAGGTGGGCTGCCGGCTCATGGTGGCGTCGAGGGCGAAAATCAAACGGCCTCGCGCGCCGGCCGGCGCTGTGCGCTCGATCGTACGTACGCGCTCCAGGAACGCATTGATCTCGGCACGCGATGATGTCTCGGCAGGAGTACCCTTTCCGACCGGCGCCGGCGCTCGATCGTCCGGAGACTTCGCCATGTCCAGCGGACCCCTTCTTTGCGAATGCTTTTTGGCCTCCACCGGATTCGGTCCCGGTGCAGGCTCCTATAAAATGGCCGTCGCCGCCGCCCGGCGCAATGGGGGTCGATCGCCTCAGCCAATCTGAAGTGATTGGAGCACCGACCAAAGTCATGTCGTTGGAGGGGTGTGGCGTCCTCCAACATTGCGCGATGTAGGGGCGACCCTAAAGGTCGCCCCTACATCATCCATCCGCCGACATCAATCAGCTGTCCTCTCAGCGTCAGTTCGGCAGGCTGAACGCGATGTACTCGCCCGAATAGCTGCCGCCGCTGACGGCCACAACGATGTACTGCTTGCCGTCCGCCATGTAGGTCATCGGATTGCCGCTCTGCGGCGCCGGCATGAACACGGCGCCGACCTCCTGGCCGGTCGCCTTGTCATAGGCCCGCAGCATGGCGCCGCGCGGATGCTCCGGCGTCGTCGTCGCCGTAGGGTCGCCCATGATCACCAGCGTCTTGGTGATGACGAGACCGACGCCTGAGGTTTGCGCCTGGCCCGTCTTGGGGATGTTGAGCCCCTTGAGCGCTGCGTGATTGCGCACCGCATCGGGGGTGTCGCCGTGCGGCGCCTGCCACTTGAGCTGCCCCTTGTCGAGATCGATGGCGGCGAGCAGGCCGTAGGGCGGCTTCGAGATCGGCAGCCCGTCGACGTTCAACCCGCCGAAGCCGCCCGGGGGTGGGCTCGCGTTCGCTGCCGCCGGATTGGTCCGCGCCAGGCGTGCCCGGGCTTCGGTCTGCGGCGCGCCGGCAGCGCAGCAGTCGCCCGGCCCCAGCACCTCGCGGAACTGCTGGCCGGCGATGCCCTGAACGTACCTGATATCCGACCACTCACCGGGCGGAGCCACGAGCGTACGCACGCCCGGCGTGTTTCCGGACGGCATGTAGGCGGTGTGGGTCTCGGGATCGTATCCGAAGCCCGGCCAGTTCGTCGCGGTGCCGGAAATGATGGCGCCAAGGGTGCCGTTGACATCGCCGAGCACGCCCGGTGCGAACGGCGACGGCACCACCTTATAGCGCTTGAGAAACTCCACCGCCTTCTGCCGCAGCTCTGGCGTGAAGTCGATCAGGTCGTCAGGTACGTTGAGAAAGTTGCGGGCATACCGCAGTGCCTCGGGCGGGAAAGGCTGCGTCGCCGAAGTCTTCTCCCCCGGGACATCGGATTGCGGCACCGGCCGCTCCTCGATCGGCCACACCGGCTGGCCGGTCACGCGGTCGAACACATAGAGCCAGCCCTGCTTGGAGGCGACCGACACGGCCTTGACAGGGCGGCCGTTGACGTTGATGTCGGAAAGGATCGGCGCCGACGTCATGTCCCAGTTCCAGATCGGATGATGGACGAACTGGAAGTGCCACTTGCGCACGCCGGTTTTGAGATCGACCGCGACGAGGCTTTCGGCGAACAGATTGGCGCCCGGCCGGTGGCCGCCGTAATAGTCGGAGGTCGGCGTCTCCACTGGGATGTAGACGAGGCCCAGCTCCTCATCGACCGTAATATGCGCCCACACCCCGGTGTTGCCGTTATTCACCCAGGAATTGTTCTCCCAGGTCTCGTTGCCGAACTCGCCGGGCCGCGGAATCGTATTCCAACGCCACAACTCCTTGCCGGTCCGAACCTCCCAGGCACGCACGACGCCCTTGGTGTTGTCGTGGGTCGGCACGGTCGCGCCTTCCCGCATCGAGGACCCAACGATCACCACATCGCCGGTCACGGTCGGAGCCGCATGGATGCCGATCTCGCCGCCTTCCAGGTCGATCTGCTGGTTGTTTCCCTTTTGAACGCCGACCTTGATGTCGAGGATGCCGTTGTCGCCGAATGAAGGAATGAGGGCGCCGGTCCTGGCGTTCAGTTCGACCAGGCGATAGCCGGTGGTCACGTAGATGATGCGCTCGTCGCCGCGGCCGTCGGTCCAGTAGGACACCCCGCGTCCCGACAACTGCCGTGCGGAGTTGACGGCGCGCTGGCCTTCGCGCAGGCTGTGCGACCAGATCAATTCGCCGGTTTTGGCGTCGAGCGCGACAACGGACCGCCGCGTGCCGGCAGTCGTATAGAGCACGCCCTTGACCATGATCGGCGTGCCCTCGAGCTTGTATTCCGGATAGGGGCCGAAGGCGTCGGTCTTGAAGCGCCACGCCACTTCCAGCTTATTGAAGTTCGATGCGTTGATCTGGTCGAGCGGCGAGTACCTAGTGAATTTCACGTCGGCGCCGTTGGTCGGCCATTCGCCGTTGCGTGTCGAGGGCTGGCCCTGCCCGGCGAATTGTTGCGGTACGGGCGTTCCGACAAAAGTCTGGGCCCCGACCTGCGGGACAACGCATGCGAGCCCGCCCGCGGCTAATACCAGCGCGGACACGGAGTGGAGAAATTTTCGCGACATCGTTTCGCTCCCAGATTTGCGAGTTTTTTCACTGGCAGAGGTTCACAAGACGGCGTCACAATTATAGGGCAAAACGTGCCGCACTCCAATGTGCCTTTAAGAACGATTGTAGGATGGGTTGAGCGCAGCGAAACCCATCGGCTGCGGCTCCGTCAGTCGGGCTTTCGATTGCGGCACCTCGCTGATGGGTTTCGCTGCGCTCCACCCATCCTACGCGCTGCTGCGCGCTACGCGTCGCTGCAAATGACGGGCAGGACCGAGCGAGTTGGCTCCCGCTCCCGACGGCTAGGCCCCTCGCCTACCGCCCACGACCTGGAGAGACAGGAGGTGCTTCAATCCGACCGCAATCCATATTAGGTTCCGCCGCCAAACGAGCACAGAGGATGGCATGGCGCGCGGCTCCCTCATCGTACGGACCATAAAGGCACTTGACCGAACGATCGGCGCCTACCGCGATGCCAGCGAGACGCTGGCGCTGGTGCCGACGATGGGCGCCCTCCATGCCGGCCATCTCGCCCTGGTCCGCCGCGCCCGCCGCCGTGCGGCCCGCGTGGTGGTCTCGATCTTTGTCAATCCGGCGCAGTTCGCGCCCACCGAGGACTTCGCCAGCTATCCGCGGTCCCTCGAGAGCGATATCGAGGCCCTGCAGGGCAAGGAGATCGATCTTGTCTGGGCGCCGCCGCGCGAAGTGATGTACCCGGAAGGCTTCGCCACCAGCGTCAACGTCAAGGGGCCCGCAACCGTCGATCTCGAAGACCGATTCCGGCCGCATTTCTTCGGCGGCGTCGCCACCGTGGTGGCGAAGCTGTTCGCGCAGTGCCGGCCGGACTTCGCGATGTTCGGCGAGAAGGACTATCAGCAGCTCAAGACTGTGATTCGCCTGGCCGCCGATCTTAACCTCAAGGTCGATGTCATCGGCGTGCCGACCGTGCGGGAGAAGGATGGCCTCGCCCTGTCGTCGCGCAACGTCTATCTCTCGCCGACCGAACGCGCCGTGGCGCCGATGCTCCATCGCACCCTCAAGGAAAGCGCGGCGCGGATCGCGCGGCTGATCGATAATATTGCGGCGTGAGCGCCGACAAAACGCAAAGCCCGCCGGACGGTTTGCGATGATCCTCGCCATCCCAGCGGCCCTTCTGGTCCTCGCGCTCATCGTCGCGCCGCAGCTGTGGATCACGAGCGTGATGAAGCGGCACGGCTCGCAACGCCCGGCTATACCCTGGACCGGCGGGGAGTTCGCCAGGGTACTGCTCGACGGCATGAAGCTCACAGCCGTGAAGGTCGAGGAAACCGCACAGGGCGATCACTATCATCCGCTTGCCAAGGCTGTTCGCCTCAAGACCGAGCATTATTTCGGGCGGTCGCTGACTGCGATTGTGATAGCCGCCCATGAGGTCGGCCACGCCATGCAGGACGCGACTGGCTATGCCCCCCTGCAGACCCGCACCCGGATTGCCGGCGTGGCGGACTTCATCCACAAGGTCGGGGCAGTGCTCGTCATCGCCTCGCCGGCGTTTGCGGCGCTGCTGCGCCACCCCGGCGGCCTCTTCATTGGCCTCGCCGCCGCCGTGCTGATCAATCTCTCCGCCGTCGTCATGCATGCCGTCACGCTGCCGGTCGAATTCGACGCCAGCTTCAATCGCGCGATGGTCGTACTCAAGCACGGAAAATTCATCCCCGAAGAGGAAATGGGCGCCGCCCGTCATATCCTGTCGGCAGCCGCCTACACCTATGTGGCATCCGCCCTGATCGACCTCATCAATCTGCCGAGGCTCGTGCGGGGGCTGTGGGTTTAGCCCTTATGCTGAGAAACTGCGGACCCTCCACGTCGGGGAACCATTTCTCGACGCAAATATCATTCACTACAGAATGGAAGGAGCCGCCACCAGGTCGGATGAATTTGAACTGGTGCACCAGTAGATCTGTCCTGGCTGCCGTCGGCCTGGACGTGCTATCAACGCGCACCCGCAGTTTTCTGGCTCATTGGGAGTGATTACCGTGGAACACATGATCCAGCTGCACATCGAAAGGCTGCCGGAAGGTGGATACCTTGCTACCAGCGATGAGGTGCAGGGCCTCGTGGCGCAAGGCCGCACGATCCAGGAAACCATCGAGATTGCCCGCGACGTGGCCAAGAAGCTGATTGAGGCGCAATCCGAGTCTCGTGCCGTTTCCCTGCCGCCGGCCCGCGAGGTCTTCGACTACCCACTGATCGTCGCCACCTGATGGGTGCACTGGCGGGTTTCCGTTATCGCGAGATCACCAAGCGGCTGAAGGGTCTCGGCTTGGTGTTCCACCACAGGCAGCGGGTTCGCATGAGATCTGGTTCAACCCAGCGCTCAACCGCTACACCACCATCCCCAACCACCCGGGCGCATGCCAGAGCCTACGTTGCGCGCCATCCTTAAGCAGGCCGGCGTCGACACCAAGACGTTCTTACAGATGAAGTGACGCCGGCGCTTTCCCTGTAAGCGGCCATCGCAGCCCTGGAATTGCGCACCGAACCGCCGTGCGTCACCCTTCAGAAGTCGGACTTCTCAGCTTTCGGGACGTCCGAGTCCTTGTTGTTATAGTACTCGCGCGGGTTTTCAGCACAGACCCCTTCCGATATCTGGTCGGGCCCTGGCACATAAGTCAGGGTCGAGGTCCAGGGCATCGTGAAGACGCCTTCATCCTCGATCGTCACATGCAGCTGCAGGAACTTGCCGCGGTGCTGGCTGAAGACATCGCCGTTAAACAGCCAATTCTCTTTCCTGTTCCTGTCGAGCGCGTCTTTCACGTCCTCATAGTCGCGCAGCCGATAGCGTTCCACGATGTGCAACTTGTCGGTATAGGGCGTACCAAACAAGTCCAGCATGGCATACGGGCGATCGGTCTTGACCCCGACGGTGTCGATCACGAGGGTGTCACCCTCGTAATGGCCGACGGAATCCCCGTACCAGGACGGCGTCAGCGGTGAGGCATGGGGCTGGTTCAGGCGTACGCGGCGCACCTGATCTCCATTGTACAGCATCACGATCCTGTCCGGCTGCTGCATCATCTGCATCAGAAACTGCTTGTAAATGAACGGCATCCCAAACGGCCAGCACTGGTTCGAAGGGTTCGGATAGGTGATGCCGGCGAGCGACATTTCGCCGAACTTCTTCACCACCTCCGCCGCCCATGGCTGCAAGATCGGATTGGTGTAGTCCCCGACCAGCTGGTCGTAGTTGCTCACACCCTCCTTGGTCGGAGGCAGCGCTACCGAACCGCCCAGCGTCTGGGGCATCTGGGGCCAGCGCGACCTGTTCTTAACCGGGCCAGGGCCCGATGCGGGCGGCTCGAACCAGGGAAAGGCAGGGTGATTCCATACGCGGGAAAAGTCCGGAATTGATGCGGCGCCGTGCGTTTCGCTGGCGGGCGGCCCCCCCGCCGAAGGCGTTTGCGCCATGGCGGGCATCGCAGCCGCCATTGCCACTGCTACAAATAGAAGGAAATCCCGCCGCATGCACATTGGTCACCTCCCGTTCATGAGCGCCCCCCGTCGAGCGTGGCGTCGCCGTCGGTCTGCTTCGGCGCACCACGCGGCTTCCAGCCACGTGCCGTCGCCTTTACTCGCGGACTAGCCTCAATCGACTTGCAGCCCGCCCGACTTGATTGGACCCTCCCAGCGCGCGATTTCGTCAACGACGAACTTGGCCAGATACTCCGGCGTCCTTCGGTCAAGTGCTACGCCGGTGATGCCGATCTCCAGCATTCGACTCCTGATCGCCGGAGTTTCCATCGTCGCGTGCGTGACGTCGTTGAGCTTGTCTACGACCGCCCTTGGCGCCCCTTTCGGCAGGAACAGGGCGTTCCAGGTGGTGATGTCAAGGCCGGTCAGACCCTGCTCGTGGGCGCTCGCCAAATCAGGCATCACCGGCGAGCGGGCACGAGAGAGCATCGCGATCGCCTTCACCTGCTTGCCGACGATCAGAGGGACCGCGGCCCCGAGGTTGCCGCACATGTAGTCGATCTGACCGCCGATCAGGTCGTTAGCCGCGGGCGCCGCGCCGCGATAGGGAACGTGCGTGACATTGGCGCCAATGATCGAGTTGAGCAGCGCGCAGGCGAGATGGGTTGTAAGCATGGGTACCGCTTGAACCGAGCAGGACCGTATAACCGTCAGGTGCAGCGTTTGCGACGCGGTTCACGCCGATGATACCGCCGGCGCCCGTGCTGTTCTCCACCACCACCTGCTGGCCCAGCAGCTCGCCCATGCGCGCGGCAATAATCCGGCCCATGACGTCGAATGTGCCGCCTGCCGCGAACGGCACCACCAAAACGATCGGCCGCGACGGATAGGTCTGCGCGGGCGCAACCTGCGGCCAGGTCGTGGCCATAGCCAGCAGCCCTAAGATGAAATTTCGCACCATAATGTCCCTTCGTTCAGATGGCTCAAGCAGAGCTGGTTCAGACGCACGGTCTGCCTGAGACCGATTTATGCGGCTTGTGCTCGCCGCCTCTACTTCTTCGCCCCCCTCACCGGATCCTTGACCGCTTCTATCGTGGACGACTCCACATTATAGAGCTGACCGTTCACCTTCTCGACCTTGCGAATGTATTCATTGTGCACCACATCGCGCGTCTCCGGATCGATCGACATCGGACCGCGCGGGCTTTCCCACTTCATGCCTTTCATTGCCGCCAGCATGGCGTCGCCGTCGGTCTTGCCGCCGGTCTTTTTCAGCGCCTCATAGATCACGTGCATGCCGTCGTAGCCGCCGAGCGAGACGAAGTTCGGGCGCTTGCCATAGGCCGCCTCGAAATCCTTGACGTAGGCCTTGTTCAGGGGTGAGTCGTGCAATGCCGAGTAATGCAGTGCCGTGACGATGCCGAGCATGGCGTCGGTCATGCCGGGCAATTCGTCATCGTCGGTGAGGTCGCCCGGACCGATCAGCCGGATGCCCGATTTATCCATGCCGCGCTCAACGAATTGCTTGGCGAAGATGCCGGACTGGTTGCCTGGGAAATAGGCGAAGATGGTGTCGGGACCGAGGTCGCGCGCGCGCTGCAGGAACGGCGCAAAATCCGGATTCGCGAGCGGCACTCGCATCGATTCCAAAATCTGTATGCCGCCTTTTGAAATGCGGTCTTTGAACGCTGCCTCGGCCTCCAGTCCCGGCGCCCAGTCGTTGACGATCGTCGCAATTTTCTTGGTGCCGTTCTGGACCGCCCAGTCGGCGATGACCGCGGACGATTGCCCGAGCGTGAAGCTCGTGCGCACCATGTAGGGTGAGCGATCGACGGTGATCGACGCTCCCGACACCATCACCACGGTTGGGATCTTCGCCTCGGTCACCAGCGGCGCGATGGTCAGCGCGGACGGGGTGATGCCGGCGCCAATGATCGCCACCTTGTCGTTGACAATGAGTTCCTGCGCCAGCCGTTTGGCCGCCTCGGGCGACGTGGCGTCGTCCTTCACGATGAGCTGGATCTTCCGGCCCGCGACGGTGTCGCCGTGCTGTTGGATGTAAAGGCGCGCGCCATTCACCGCCGCCTTGCCGACGGTGTTGAAGGCGCCCGTCATCGACTGGATGAGCCCGATCTTGAGCGGCTCCTGGGCCACAGCGGCGCCGACCGATAGGGCGAACGCCACGGCTGTCGTACCAATCATCATTCGCAACATGTGCTTGCTCCCACAGTGAATATTCTTTCGCCGCCGCTTCACGCCCGCTTCAACCGTTCGATCGCGGGCCGTTCGCCCCGCGCCTTGCCGCTGATGGGCGCGCGCGGCCATTTAGCGACGCCGGGCTCGATGCCGAACGTGTAGTCGAGAGAATACCATGGCCCGGTGACGTCCGGCGCGGGCGCCAGCTCGCTGTCATGGCGGACGTAGTGCCCGATCAAAGCGCGCGTCACGCCAAACTGGGAATCCGTCTCCAGATGCGGGTCGTCGTCGGTATAGACCTGCGAAATGTGAGTCTTGAACCCCGGCTTGTAGATGAGGAAATGCAGATGCGCCGGGCGCATGTTGGCGCGGCGTTGGGCGCGCAGGAGATCGCCCACCGGCCCGTCGACCGGTATCGGATAGCCGGCCGGCTTGATGCTGCGGAAAGCGATGTGCCCGTCGGCATCGGAGGTGAACTTTCCGCGCAGG
>WNGJ01002177.1_pt1 | contig 23949 bp, 25 predicted proteins | sample 5400611 | NCBI WGS metagenome assembly WNGJ01 (sample SAMN13153375, study PRJNA577476) | soil metagenome | isolation source: 40 cm soil or saprolite under Garry oak tree replicate 1 | place: USA:California | collected 2016-06-15
GCGCGTGCTGGGCACCCGGCGCTCAATACCTAACCAGGGAGATCACGAACCAGATGTAGATCATATCTTCCCTTTGGAACAGTTGCACGAGTTGTTAAGACTGAGTGATTACGTAGTAATTGCAGTGCCATTGACACGCGAAACTGAGAAGTTGATTGGTGAGGGCGAACTACGAATTATGCGCCGCAACACTTACCTGGTAAATATTGCCCGCGGACGAGTCATCGATGAGAAGGCGCTTGTACGCGCCCTGCGTGAGGGATGGATTGCAGGGGCGGGGCTGGATGTAACGGAAGAGGAGCCGTTGCCTTCTGAAAGCCCCCTGTATTCGATGCCGAATGTGATTCTGACGCCTCATATTTCTGGGAACAGCGCTCATTACGACACTCGTCTGGCTGCATTGTTTGCTGACAACCTCAAGCGATTTCGTACTGGTCAGCAACTGCAAAATCGGTACGATTCTTCGCGAGGGTACTAGTAGAAGTAACATTGTTCCCTCCCATTAGATTGAAGGGGTAGCCTTGATTGTATCCTCTGCCAGGCAGTGATGGAGGTTTAACATGAGTAGAGACCTGGGACCCGTGGAAAAAGTTGGCGCCGAGGCAATTGGCCAGCCTGGTCAACGTCGTTTTCGTTTGTTTGCCGTGGTACGTGATATCTCGATCGCACTGTGGATGGAGAAAGAGCAGCTCAATAACCTCTCAATAGCGCTCGACCGCATACTGGCACAGCTTACTGAGGGACGTATCCTGCGCACAGAAGCTCAAGCTTCTGCTCAGCCACCTCCTGAGGGAGCGCCTGCTAACTTTCCGGCTAAACCAAACTATGAATTCCAGGTGGGTCAACTGCGGATCAGTTATGATGAAAGGCGCAATTTATTGGTGCTGATTAGCGTTCCGCTGGAAATAGTTATGGAACCAGGGCAAGAACCCCAGGTAATTCTCCGCGAGGAGGATAGTCTCTCCTTCCGTTTTACATTGCAACAGGCACAACATTTATCCAGTTCGATCACGATACTGGTAAGCAGCGGAAGGCCTGTATGTCCACTCTGCGGAACGCCCCTTGATGATGGGCCTCACGCATGTGCTAAACAGAATGGTCACCGTGAGTTAGTGCAGGTACTGGAAGATGAGGGAGAGGATACTGAAGACGAATAGGAGCCAGGGTTTATCGCGCCTATGGGGGAAGGCGTGATAAACCCTGGCTCCTACGGATTTGATCAATCAGCACAAAGATACTTGTTCGCCTTTTGCAGGTAGTGCTCCTCGTTAGCTTCAATCATCAATTTATGAAGCAAAACGACATCAGCATCAGGCAAACATTCTACAGGTTGCACGCACAAGCGCATCACCGCTCGACCATTCTCGATGACCTGAACATAGCCCCTGGCACGCGGTACTCGATAAACACGCTGGGCGGTTGTAGGACTTGGTACTTCCAAATAACCACGCCACACAAGTTGACGGCATTGCTCAGGAGTCAGAATATCATGCAAAAGCCCATTCGCCCTACGTTCAGCAGGCGACAAACTTTTGAAATATGGTTGAAAAATCAACCATACCATTGGAGAAATCGCCAGCACTAAGACAATCCAACCCAGGGTGGTAAGCACCTGCTGAGTGATCAAGATCATCCGCCAACGACTCGCGGGACAAGGACAATCTGCTCGGCTGTTTGGTCAAATTCCTCGATGCGCTGTGCCGGTTTTCCAGGATCAATCCGGAAGGCTGTTGCACCTTTGGCACGTTCCTGCTCAAAGATACGTTCTGCTTCACGAATAGCAGCAGTTGCTTCGGGGTCTCCCTCCAGAACTTTCTGCTCATCCCAGGTGACACGGTCGTCACCACGCCGCGACATCACCCGTAACATTCCCACAGTCGTTCCTCCTTCGTAGTCATAGCCAGTGTTAGGCGCCCAGCAGGGGCAACCCGACACGCCCAAAAAAGATGGCTACCCACGGATACCCACCAAAGGTATCTCTAGCGATGGTTTCTAACGAACAACAACAGGCGATTACAAAAAACGAACTACGTGGTTAACAGAACCTGATACCTTACTTAAAGGCATCGCTCCTCAGATACTTGCCAAAATCCAACGGTTAGTTTTGATATGGATGAGGAAGGTAGTCGACTTCAAGTTTCCTCTGTATCTATTGTAACTTGACACAGGTTGAAACGTCAATGGCTTTCAGAACTTTGTTGGGTGTAAGAACCACTCTCTTTCCAGTCGTACCGAGCGCGATGGATTAGTCCTGCTTTGCGAGGACGGCCGCAATAGCAGCGGTACCGGGGCCAGTGTGGGCGCCCAACACAGCGCCAAGCTCATAGATAGGAAGATCACCAGAATATACCGTCCTGAGAACCTGCGCAAGTTGCTGACCGAACCCTTCGCTTGATTCTCCAACAGAGACAAACTCTATCTTACCCATTTCTTTCAACAATTCCGCGACTCGCGCGTAGGCTTTGCTGCGCGTGCGCGGCTGTTCTACGGGGATTACCTCGCCATCTTTCAATGAGATAATTGGTTTGACACTGAGCATATTTCCTAGAAAAGCCCTGGCGCCACCAATACGACCCCCGCGCTTCACATACTCCAGGGTATCCAGGACGGCAAGAATGCGCGTGCGAGCAAGTTCGTCGAGCACATGCGCTTTGATCTCTAGAAGACTCAAGCCTTCACGAGCTTCTTGTGCAGCCCGGATAATTGATCGCGACATACCTACACTGACACTTTGCGAATCGATAATCTCAATGGGAATCTTTGTAACGGTGTCAGGTAAAGTATCCCGCGCAGTACATGCAGACTGGTAAGTGCCGCTCAGCTTCGCGGAAAGATGGACCGAGAGGATGGCATCAGCACCTTCGTTTATCAGACGGATGTACGCTTCCTGAAATGCTGCTGGTGATGGTTGCGAGGTGCGGGGAAGTTCCTTGCTTGCTTGCAGTTTACTGTAAAAACCCGCATTATCCAGTTCGACGCCATCGAGGTAGGCTTCGTCGCCAAATAAGACAGTGAGTGGCACAACTGTAATACTAGCAGCCTGCGCCTGATCTAGAGGAATGTCTGCGGTGCTATCAGTGACAACGCGAACGGCCATGGCTCCGCCTCCTATTCTGCTGAAAGAATATATGCGTAATGGGGTTGACCTCCATCTACGACTTCAATCTCGAGATGTGAGTATTTCTCTTTAATGCTCCTGGCAGTGTCTTCTGCTTGCTGCCGGTTCACATCCTCTCCAAAATAGAGGGTGACAATTTCATAGCGCTCAATATTCATACGTTGCAGCGTCTCACGGATGACATATGCTATGTCTTGCCCGGCAATTACCAGGTTTCCATTGAGGAGGCCAATGAAGTCACCTTCGCGCACACGAACGCCGCTAACCCGCACAGTGCGAATGGCTGTGGTGATTTCCGCCGTTTGAATGCGCGCAGCAGCCTCGGTCATGGCCTTGCAATTCGACTCAAAGTCAGCTTCAAAATTAAATCCGAGAAGCGCAGCAATACCCTGGGGCATGGATTCGGTTGGAACAATATAGACTTCTTTGCTGGATAAGCCGGTCACCTGGCGTGCGCTCAAGATGACATTGCTGTTATTCGGCAGCAGAATTACCTGCTTAGCATCCACCGCATCGACTGCCGCGAGCAGTTCTTCGGTGCTGGGGTTCATTGTCTGCCCACCAGGGACGATAGCAGTAAGTCCTATGCTACGAAAGACCCTCTCAAATCCTGGGCCGGCTACTACGGCAACAGTAGCAATCTGCTGTGTTACAGGTTGTACCTCTTCACCAGCATGTTCGGCTTCGCTCTCCGCCGCGTAGGTGAGACTCTGCTCCTGTAAGTTCTCGATGTTGATATCCAGCAAACTTCCGAGGCTCACGCCATAATCCAGGATTTTACCAGGCCATTCGGTATGGGTGTGAACTTTGAGCATCTGCTCATCGCCGCCCACAACAGTGGATACTCCTCCCATATCGATGATGGTCTGACGAATGCCCTCCACATCAAGCTTTTCGCCGCGCAGTAAAAAGACTACTTCGTAACCGAATTCTTCTTCAATCGTCACACGTCCTTTTTTAACGGCGCTATCAAGCGCAGGTGTTGTAGAGCTTGTTAATACAGCAGCGGTGGTCACCTGGCCCGACTCACCCCGGACATAACGCCACACTCCTTCCAGGATAGTACTGAAGCCCTGACCGCCAGCATCAACCACTCCGGCCTGTTTGAGCGTAGGGAGCAGGTCAGGAGTGTGCGCTACAGCTTGCCTTGCTGCTATGATTGCTTCTTGCATCATAGCAGCAAGGTCATCACCACGCTTAGCACTTGCCATTGCTGCCTCGGCGGTTTCGCGTACGACGGTTAGGATGGTTCCCTCTACAGGTTTAATGACAGCGCGGTAGGCAAGACGTTCACGCCAGCCGAGGTATCTTCGCAATTGATGACATCACGAAAAGCTGCCTGTATCGTGGCATACATGTTGGAACCAGTATCGCCATCGGGGACAGGGAAGACATTGAGAGCGTTGATAATCTCGCGGTGTTCTTCTAACGATGCAGCTCCTGATAAGACAGCCTTCTTAAGGTCCTGGCCATCGAAGACGCTAATGCGTCGAGGGCGTTGTGATCGTACACCCAGAGTGTACGGTGTGTGTTCCTGCATAGTTAGTCGCTCCCACAGGTGCTCGCCCAGCAAGAGGGCGTCCCTATACTCCTGGTCATCTATTTATTTGAATCCTGGCTGAGTCCTTGGACGTTCACATTGACCTGAGCCACCGGTACCCCAAGCATCTTTTCGATAGAGAATTTGACGGCACTCATGATATTGTGGGCTATCTCCGATATACGCAGTCCATACTCCAATGCAACATAAACTTCGACAATGATTTGATCATTGACAATACGAATCTGCACTCCCTGGTTAAGATGGCCTGGTGGGAGGAACACTGCCTGTCCATTGCGCAGGCGAGGAGCAGTGATGCCAACAACTCCATAGGACTCGCTGATTGCCTGGACAGCGATAGAGTGAATTGCATTGGGCAGAACTTCTATCTTACCAAGTGGATGCGATCCGTGTTGTGGTTGGACGGCTGGTGTTTTTGGCATGCGCATGTCTTTTTCTCTACTATAATTTATGAGTTCTGGCTCTTGCCAACACAAGCAACATCGTGATATACTCGCATGGCGTGTTCACGTTCTCTTTGAGTATTATCAACATGATAGCTTCTCGTCTGTGATTAAAAACGAGAGGAAAAGAGATTGAAACATATGCAGTATATCAGAGGCAGGCTTGATTATCAAGGGACGCTTAGAAGCTAAGTTAAGCCCCTAAATGAAATAGAGAGGAAGAGATATATGTCTGGTCGTTGTGAGATATGTGAACGCAAGCCGATGCATGGCAATAATGTTAATTTTTCGCAAAAACGCACGCGGCGTCGCTTTCTGTTGAATGTACAGCGCCGTCGCATTGAAATCAATGGTGTTCAGCGCAAAGTGAATATCTGTACTCGTTGCATGAGAACCATGAATAAGTTGCCGAAAGCGCGATAAGAAACATCAACACTAGAGGGCAGAAAGGCCGCATATGACCTTTCTGCCCTCTAGTGTTGATTGCGATTCTTTTCAAAACGTGTCCTTAACTGCCCACAGGCTGCGGCTATGTCGTCTCCACGCTCCGCGCGAACGCTGTTGCTTACCCCGTGCTCAAAAAGAATGTTGCGGAAGGCACGAATAGCCACGCCACTGGGCGGCTTATAATCGGCAGAGGTAGCATTGACTGGAATGCAATTGACGTGGGCAAACTGCTTGAGAGGGGCGAGCAACTCGCCGAGTAGATGCGCATACTCTGCTGTATCGTTTACACCTGCCAGTAGTACATACTCAAACGTCACCTGCCGCCCAGTAGCAGCGATATAGTCTTTACAAGCAGTAAGTAATTCCTCTAATGGGTATTTCTTATTGATTGGCATAGTCTGGCTACGTAGCTCATCGGTTGGAGCATGTAAGGAAATGGCCAGGTTTACCTGCAGCGGCTCCTGACTGAGCTTGCGAATAGCTGGGACCAGCCCCACAGTTGAAACGGTCATATGCCGGGCGCCAAGGTTAAAACCATCAGGATTGTTCAATATGCGCAGCGCCTGCATGACATTGTTATAATTATGCAAAGGTTCGCCCATACCCATCAAAACAAGGTTGGTTATGTGGTCAACGGGAGCGTTTCTAACGGGGCGACCGAGAGGGTTGCCCCTCGCCGACCATGGTGCATCTCGCAATTCTCGAGCAAAGAAGAGTACCTGTGCGACAATCTCCCCTGCTGTGAGATGACGATCAAAACCCATCTGACCTGTTGCGCAAAATGTACACCCAAAAGCGCATCCAGCCTGTGTCGATACACATACCGTCGCGCGTGCGCTGCTTTCACCAATCGGCGGATAGAGCATAAGCACCGATTCGATCAGCCTTCCATCATCAAGCTCCAACAAGATTTTGCGTGTGCGGCCGTCTTTAGAGTGCAGTTCACTCCGTAAGATCATTGGTCCAATGCTGGCTTCTTGCGCAAGCTGGTCGCGTAACGCCTGCGGAAGATTGGTCATCGCTGAGAAATCGGTGGCAAGGCGCTGGTAGAGCCAGCTATAGAGTTGTTTTGCGCGAAAAGGTGGTTCTCCGAGCTCCACGAGCCATTGCTGCATCTGTGGTAGAGTGAGACTGAGCAGGTCGGTTTTCTTTATGCTATGCGTGCTGGATTGTGCCATTGACGTAATTGACATGCTTTCATTATAGCATGTTTTGCTTCCGGCATATATGAGAAGCAGAAAGGTTGACAGCAGTTGTATCAACTGTTGCACAGTGCATGTTCCTGTGCTATAATCCGCATGGTAGAAAAATGAGAGACCGCAGATGGGACCATACGGATGAATAAGAAACCACCGCCCTCTGTTTGGGAATCCCTGGCGTTAGTGGGGCAACTAGGCTTCACCATTGCAGTTCCCTTGGCTCTAGGTGCTATTTTAGGCAATTACCTTGATGGTATTACACATCAGAAAATGTTATTTTTGCTGCTCGGGCTGCTGCTTGGCCTGATAATAGGAATATATGGAGCGTACCGTTTATTTGCACGCCTTTTCTAGACTAGAGAGGATAGACGGAGCCACCAATAACGAAACAGACCTGGCAGAGCGCAGTGAGTAGGGAGGATACCGCGTGCTCTGGAAACTTCAGCCAATACAAATTCAGCCGGAAGTGATTTTCACCATATTCGGGTTTCCAATTACCAACACACTTCTTGGTACCTGGATATCATCCATTGCTTTAATTTTACTCTTCTACTTCGGTACCCGCAAACGTGAACTGATTCCTTCGGGTCTACAAAATGCCGTTGAATGGATCGTAGAATACTTGCTAAACCTGACAGAGAGCGTAGCTGGAAAAGTAAAGGCGAAGAAGTTTTTCCCTCTCGTTGCGGCTTTTTTCGTCTTTATTCTGTTCTGTAATTTACTGGATGTCTTCCCTGGAGTAGATACCATTGGATCGGTGAACCTGGCAGCGCTCAGATCGGCACATCTCAGTCCACCAACAACCTTTTTCCTGTTAGGTGAATACTCCGACAAGCTTATCCCCTGGGTTCGTCCTGGAACAAGCGACCTCAATCTTACGTTAGCATTGGCTCTTGTTTCTGTAATTGTCACCCAGATCTTCGGTTTCACTACATTGGGAGCAAAGCAGCAGCTCAGCAAGTATTTCAACTTCAAAGTCCTGTTTACACATGGCTTCCAGGGACCTATCGAGTTCTTCGTGGGGCTGATTGAGCTCGTCACAGAGATATCTCGCATTCTTTCGTTCTCTTTCCGTCTCTTTGGCAATATCTTTGCTGGTAGCGCAGTACTGGCGGTCTTCGCCTACATTCTGCCGTTTATTTCCGATGTCGTCTTCATCCCCCTAGAACTCTTTGTCGCTTTTGTGCAGGCGCTTATTTTCGCTCTGCTGACGCTCGTCTTCCTGGAAATTGGCACCTCCAGCCATGAGTACGCTGAGGAAGAGACAGAAAAAGAGGCACTAGAGGAATATAGGAAGAGCGAGGTAGAAAAAGAGGCCGTGACAGCCAGTTAAAATAGAACATTCGTACGTTCCAATACTTGCTATTCGCAGTTTTTCTGCGATTGCATACATTAACATCAAACAATACATAAAGGAAATTCCTTTAAGGAGGTTTTCAACGTGACTTCACTCGCTATCGCGCTGGCAATCGGTTTGGGAGCTATCGGCCCAGGCCTTGGTATCGGTATTGCTGCAGGTCAGGCCTTCAATGCCATTGGTCGCAATCCGGAAGCAGAACCACTGATCCGTATTAACATGTTTATCGGCCTGGCATTCGCTGAAGCTATTGCTATTTACGCGCTGGTTATCGCTTTCGTGCTCACTGGTAGACCTTAGTCTACAGGCAAACATGGTAGGATACCTGAAGAGGGAAGCTCATCAGACTTTCCTTCACTCTACTATACCAGGGTTGGATCGCATAATCTACCCATAGCAAAGGCATACCCTGGTAGCCGTTCTTTCAGGCTACAACGCGGTATTACTTCTGATGAAAGGAGGCGCACACAGAATGAATCTAGCAAGTCAGTTCGGCCTTAATCTTTTTGCTTTCCTCTCGCAACTCGTCAGCTTTGGCATCGTCTTTCTGATTCTTTGGAAATGGGGATTCCCTGTCATTATCAAGGCACTCGAAAAGCGGCAAGCGGTGATCCGCGAAGGCGTAGAGAATGCGGAAAAAGCCAGGCGTGACCTTGCAGAGGCAACCGCTCACGCTGAACAGCTCATGCAGGAATCACGTGTCCAGGCACAGGAGACGATTAACCAGGCAACGAAGGCAGCTGAGAGAGAGGCTAACCGTATCCAGGAAGAGGCGTATGCCCGTGCAGCTCAGATTGAGCAGCAGCAGGTAGCTCGCATCCAGCAGGAGGCAGCTCGCGCCCGTGCTGAGCTTAGTCGCCTGGTTGTCAATCTTTCAATTAGCGCCGCAGGCAAAGTCATCAGCAAGTCTGTTGATTCTACAGATAACCGCCGCCTGGTGGAAGAGTTCGTTCATGCTAGTGAGACAAAGGAACTGTAATGCTAAAGGGAGCGATAGCACGCCGCTACGCCGGGGCAATCTTCGATATTGGGCTGAAGCAACATACGCTTGATCGAACCCTTGCTGACGTGCAAGAGATAGCCGAACTGTTTTCCATACGCAAACTGGCTTATCTCCTGCGCGAGCCGAATATCCCTGCGCAGCGCAAAGAGACAGCTATACGCCAGGGGCTGGCGTCAAGGGTGCTACCTACATCGCTCAATCTCGCATTGTTGGTCGTCCAGCGCGGGCTGGTTGATCTGATGCAAAATATTGCTCGTGAACTTCATCAGCTCGTCCTCGATTATAAGAATGAGGCGGTAGCAGAAGTTACCACGGCAACGCGCATGGATGAAACGCAGCAGAGCCTTGTAAAGCAAGCGTTAGAACGTATGACTGGTAAAAAGATAGTCTTAGCAACCCGGGTTCAACCGAACATCCTGGGTGGAGTGGTAGCCCGAGTAGGGGACCAGGTGATCGATGGCAGTGTAGAACGTCGCCTGAAATTGCTGCAACAGCAGTTACTAACAGGTGTTTCCACTGCCAGCGTTGATTTCTTTGCTGAGCCAGGCAAAGAAGAACCTGAACCGTCAAGCGACGGCAATCAACCTGCTTTCCAACAGCAACCATAAGTTCGAACGAGGATCAATACAAACAGGAGGAACGACGATGGCATCATGGGCTGACGAAATCAGTGCCATCATAGAGAAAAACATCGCAGGGTTTGGGACAAGCGAGACCGCAACGGCAAGCGTCGGCACTGTGATCGCAGTGCAGGACGGCATCGCTCGTGTCTACGGCCTGCAAGATGTGAAATATCTAGAGTTGGTGGAATTCCCACGTACCGGGATTATGGGCATGGCCTTTAACCTCGAAGAAGAGACGGTCAGTTGCACCATCCTGGGCGAGTATTCGCATATTCGTGAAGATGACGAAGTGCGCACTACTGGTCGAGTTATCTCGGTGCCGGTTGGTGATGCGTTGATTGGACGCGTAGTGAACCCGCTGGGCGACCCACTGGACGATAAAGGACCAATTGTAACCGACAAGTTTCGACCGGTTGAGCGTGTGGCTCCTGGCGTGATTACACGCCAGTCGGTGAATACACCCGTACAGACCGGCCTGAAAGCGATTGATAGCATGATCCCCATCGGGCGTGGCCAACGCGAATTGATCATTGGTGACCGCCAGACAGGAAAGACCGCCATCGCTATCGACACAATCATTAACCAGAAGGGCAAAAACCTGCTATGTATCTACGTAGCAATCGGACAGAAGAACTCTTCAGTGGCACGTACCCAGGCTATTCTGGAGCAGAACGGCGCAATGGAGCACACCATTATAGTGGTAGCGGGAGCCGCTGAGCCAGCGCCATTGAAGTATCTTGCACCTTATGCGGGCTGCGCGATGGGCGAGGAGTTTATGGAGTCGGGGCGAGATGCGCTAATCATCTATGATGACCTGACGAAACATGCCGAGGCCTATCGCAACATCTCGTTGATCATTCGCCGTCCGCCTGGACGCGAAGCATATCCAGGCGATGTCTTCTACCTGCATTCGCGCCTCCTGGAACGAGCAGCTCGTCTGAATGACGAGTATGGAGGTGGTTCGCTCACAGCGCTGCCGATCATCGAAACGAAGGCGAATGACATCTCTGCGTATATTCCAACGAATGTGATTTCGATCACTGACGGGCAGATCTTCCTTGAGACGGACCTGTTTAACGCCGGGCAGCGACCTGCCGTAAACGTGGGTCTCTCGGTATCCCGTGTGGGCAGCAGCGCACAGACTCGCGCTATGCGCCAGGTAGCCGGATCACTACGTCTCGATCTTGCGCAGTTCCGCGAACTCGCAGCGTTTGCACAATTCTCATCAGACCTGGATAAGGCGACGAAGAGCCGTATTGATCGTGGACGCCGCGTGACTGAAATACTCAAGCAGCCACAGTATCAGCCAGTGCCTGTAGAAAAGCAGGTCATGATTATCTATGCAGCGACGATTGGATACCTGGATGATGTTCCTGAAGACCAGGTCTCTGCATGGGAGCATGCCTTCTACCGCTATATGGATGCGAACCACCCGGAGATCGGGGAGGAGATTGTGGAGAAATCGGTCAGAGTGCGAGATAAGATGTCGGAAGACCTGCTGAAACAGTTGAACGCCGCTATCGAGGAGTTCAAGAAGACAGCAGCGCCGCGCTAGGAGTTTGATGTATGCCATCAACCAGAGAAATCAGGCGACGCATCAGGTCGGTGAAAAATATCGCTCAGGTCACTCGCACAATGCAGATGGTGGCAAGTAGCAAGATGCGCCGGGCGCAGGAGCATGTCCAGCAATCGCGCTCTTATGCTGACCAATTGCGAGGACTGGTCTCACGTCTTGCCAGAGTCACAGGCGAGGACCTGGGTGGAGAGATTGCACTGCTGAAGCAACGTCCGGTGCGCAGGATCGGCTTTGTAGTGATTACGCCGGATCGCGGCCTGTGCGGTGCATTGCCGAGCAATATCAATCGTAAGGCTGCAGGAACAGCTATCGAGGAGCAAAGGCGATTTGCAGAGCAGGGAGAACGGCCAGCAGTAGATTACGTGGCCGTTGGCCGCAAGGGGCGTGATTTCATCTTGCGCAGCCAGTTACACCTGATTGCTGAATTCACGAACTATGGCGATAAACCCTCGTTACTTGATGCGTCGGCTGTCGCGCAGGTGGCTGTGGATGCCTTTCTGAATGGAGAGGTGGATGTTGTCTACCTGGTGTACGCCAAATTTATCAATATAGTGACCCAGCAGCCAATCGTTGTGCAATTGTTGCCGGTCCAGCCACCCACTGAGCAAGAAGGGGAGAGTAGGACAGTCGAGTATATCTACGAGCCAGATGCAGCGAGTATTTACGAGGCTTTACTACCGCGCTATGTGAATGTGCAGGTCTACCAGGCCCTGCTCGAAACGATTGCGAGCTTCTATTCCGCCCAGATGGTGGCAATGAAAAATGCCACAGACAATGCGAACGAGCTCATTCAAGATTTAACGCTTACCTATAACAAAGCTCGCCAGGCGAGTATCACAACCCAGATTCTGGAGGTTGTGGCCGGTGCTGAGGCTTTGTAGGGGAATAGGAGACAATATGGCAACGACACAAACAGGTATAAAGGGAAAAATTGTGCAGGTACTTGGAGCGGTGGTGGATGTTGAGTTCCCATCAGACCAGCTACCAGAAATCTTCAATGAATTGCGCACACGCCCTGTTGGGGCCGAAAATGACCTTGCATTGGAGGTTGAGCAACACCTGGGGAATAACTGGGTACGCTGCGTAGCTATGGGATCGACCGATGGCCTGCAGCGTGGTATTGAAGTAATTGATACGGGAGCGCCGATTACGGTGCCGGTAGGACCAAAGACGCTGGGACGTATCTTTAACGTGTTGGGGCAGGCAGTCGATAATAAGCCGGAAGTAACGGATGCTCCGCGTCTACCCATCCATAGACCAGCACCCAGTCTTGAAGACCAGATCACTACGATTGAAGTCTTTGAGACTGGTATCAAAGTCGTTGACCTGATCTGTCCTTTTATGAAAGGTGGAAAAATTGGGGCCTTTGGTGGAGCCGGTGTAGGCAAGACGGTGATCATCCAGGAACTGATCAACAATATTGCGAAGGGACATGGTGGCTACAGCGTTTTTGCGGGTGTGGGTGAGCGTACCCGTGAAGGGAATGACTTATATCATGAAATGCAGGAAGCGAAGGTCATCGATCGCCTGGCAATGGTGTTTGGTCAAATGAATGAACCGCCAGGTGCACGCTTGCGTGTAGCGCTGAGCGGTCTGGCGATTGCGGAGTATTTCCGTGATGAAGAGGGCAAAGACGTATTGCTCTTCATCGATAATATCTTCCGTTTTACACAGGCCGGAGCTGAAGTATCAGCGCTCCTGGGCCGCATGCCTTCGGCCGTGGGTTATCAACCGAACCTGGCAGAGGAGATGGGCGAACTGCAAGAGCGCATCACCTCGACGAAGAGAGGCTCGGTCACATCGATGCAGGCCGTGTATGTGCCTGCTGACGACTATACAGATCCCGCGCCCGCCACAACATTTGCGCACCTGGACTCGACGATTGTTTTGGAGCGGGCGATCTTTGAGCAGGGCATTTACCCTGCGATTGATCCACTCCAATCTACCAGCCGCATTCTTGACCCTAACGTAGTCGGTGAGGAGCACTACGATATAGCACGTGGGGTGCAGAAGGTGTTACAACGTTACAAGGACCTGCAAGATATTATTGCAATCCTGGGTATTGACGAGCTGTCAGACGAGGACAAGCTGACGGTGGCGCGAGCGCGTAAGTTGCAGCGGTTCTTCTCGCAGCCCTTCACAGTAGCAACAGTATTCACCGGTCTCGAGGGCAGATATGTACCCGTGAAGGAGACGGTACGCGGCTTTAAGGAGATTCTCGACGGCAAGCATGACCAGATTCGCGAGGACTTTTTCTACATGAAAGGGACCATCGACGAGGTTGTGGAGAGCTACGAGAACGAGATGCAGAAGGGGTAGACGATGGCAACACGCACTACCATGCATATTGAGGTAGTAACAGCCGAGCGCGAACTCTACAGTGGCGAGGCCGATATGGTGATTGCCCCTGGCAGCGAGGGAGAGCTTGGCATTCTACCAAGACACGCGGCGCTGTTAACCACGCTCAAAGCTGGCGAGTTGTTGATCAGGTTAAGTGGCGCTGAGGAGCCTGTCTTTGTCTCCGGTGGCTTCCTTGAGGTATCTGATAACAGAGTGACGGTGCTGGCGGAAACAGCGGAATATGCGGAGGAGATAGACCAGGCACGCGCCGAAGCCGCTCGCCGCCGCGCTCAGGAACTGCTTGCGCAGGCACAATCGGATACTGAACGAGCAGAAATGGTTGGCGCTCTTGAGCGTGCTGTCGCCCGTATACACGTGGCTGAAATCGCTCGCCGGAGAGGTGGTCGTCGTATCCAAATGCCGCTTTCGGAAATGTAGATAGACCCTTCGGAGCAGTAATACAGTATGAGTACAACACCTACCGGGCGGCCACGCCCATTTGTGCTAATTATTATGGACGGATGGGGTATAAACCCACGTAAGGACGGCAATGCCATTGCCCTGGCACGGACGCCCAATATTGACAAGTTGCTAAAGGATTGGCCACATACGGCGATAGGAACCTCCGGAGAGGCGGTGGGCCTACCCGAGGGTCAGATGGGTAACTCCGAGGTGGGGCACCAGAACATCGGGGCTGGCAAGCGTGTGTTGCAGGACTATACGCGTGTGAATGAATCCATTAAAGATGGCTCCTTTTTTCAAAATCCCGCGCTGCTGAAGGCGGTTGAGCACGTTAAGAAGAATGGATCACAACTGCATATCTGCGGTTTGCTAGGTGATGGCGGAGTACATGCACATGAGTCACACCTGGAGGCGCTGCTGCGCCTGGCCCACTTGCATGATATTGAGCGCGTCTATATCCACAGCTTTACTGATGGGCGTGATACTTCACCTACAGGAGGAGTTGAGTTCATGCGCCTTCTCCAGGCCAGGGCACGTGAAATTGGTGGAGAACACGCAGCGAAGGTGGCGACAGTCAGTGGCCGGTACTATGCGATGGATCGGGATAACCGCTGGGATCGCACAGCCTTGACGTATTTCGCCATGACTCGCGCCCAGGGCGTGCGAGCAGCTTCGGCGACAGGTGCAATTGAGCAATCTTACGAGCAAGGGGTCACGGATGAATTTATTGTACCGGCGGTAGTCATGGAGGACCAGCAACCGGTCGCAGTAGTAAAAGCAGGCGACGCGCTAATCCACTATAATTTCCGTCCCGACCGCGCCCGCCAACTGACAAAAGCATTCGTACTGGAAGAGCTCCCTCCACAAGCGCAAGGGAAATTTGACAGGGGACCGCGACTGGAGAACCTGCAGTACGTGATGATGACAGCCTATGAGGAGGGATTGGACGCTGCTGTGGCTTACCGTGCCGACGAGGTCGAGATGCCGCTAGCGCGGGTCATCTCTGAGCAGGGCTTACGGCAGTTCCATACGGCGGAGACCGAGAAGTATGCACATGTGACTTATTTTATTAATGGTCGACGCGAGACGCCTTTTCCGGGAGAGGATCGATTGCTGGTACCTTCGCCTAAGGTGCCAACGTATGACCTGCAACCGGAGATGAGCGCGACAGGAGTAACTGATACGGCAGTAGAACATATCCGTAGTGGGATATATGACCTGGTAGTCATGAATTATGCAAACGCAGATATGGTTGGGCATACGGGTGTATTGGAGGCCGCGATTAAGGCGGTGGAGACCGTTGATACAGGAGTAGGACGTGTCGTGGAGGCAACGCTTGCAATGGGTGGCGGACTGCTGATTACTGCCGACCATGGGAACGCAGAGCAATTGATTGACTACGAAACGGGGAAGCCGTTTACAGCGCATACCACGTTTCCCGTACCCCTCTACCTGGTTGTACCACAATTAGCGCAGGTACGATTGAGGAATGACGGCATTCTAGCCGACGTGGCACCCACAATACTGGACGTGTTACATATTCCGCAGCCGAGGGATATGACGGGACGAACATTGATTCTTCGATAACTAAGATCGGAGATATTTCTTATCTTGAAAAGTGGGAGTTATCCACATATTGTATAGGAATATGTGGATAACTCCCTACAGGTGTGGATAAGGGGCGCGAAATGCAGGGCAACAGCAAATATTGCTCTTGCAATATTACGAGCATTAGTGATTTTTTCATGCACGACTCTCACTCCAAGAACATCTCCGTCGATGTTATCCCCCACCGGGAGAACCGGCAGGTGCGGAAAACCTGGTTCTAACTTACTGATGAGACAACCTTTTTTGGAAAGCTAAAGCAAAAGCATCGGCATGTTCTTCATTGAAAACGCCATAGATGTAGCGGTCGGGGCGAACGAGGATGAAGAGATTGCGCTGGTGTAAGGGGAAGTTGTCGAGTTCATTTTCGATTGAAACGAAACGCACTCCTAAGCGTTGCCAGAAATTGGCTTTCAGGGAAGCAAAGGCCTCTTCGGGATTGTGATGGAGGCGCAAGAGGGCAAAGCCAGTTCCTAAGATAGTGTCGAGCAGCGTCTTCTTGCCCTGTGGTGTTGTTACTTCAGGCTGTGGAAGCATCATTCCGGCTATGGCCTTGCTTTCTCTCGTGCCATCAACGTACATGAAGCCTTTTTTATAACGTGGCTGCGGCTTGATGCGCGCTTCTGTGAGATACTCACGGATGGCTGGTATCGTGTTCAGAGCGAGAAAAACGCCATCACGCAGAAGAGCGATGGGTTTAGATGTGGGCATGATGATTGTTCCTAAAAACTTTGAAAACCATATCAACTGCACTACATGCTCGTGACACTCCTGGCTATAGGTGTCGAGGAGTGCTGTACTTGCAAAGCCTTGCAGCACCATTTGAAGCTTCCAACTGAGATTGTGGGCATCACGCAGACCACAATTCATGCCCTGCCCACCAAATGGTGGCATGAGGTGTGCGGCATCACCCAAAAGGAATACTCGCCCTTTTGAAAAAGATTGGGCGAGCGCGGCATGAAAGGTATAGATACACCGGCGTGTAACCTGTGGATTGCGCGATCCCCCAACCTGTTGAATAAGGGCGTGTATCTTCTCCGCGCGCAACAGATCCTCTTCGTTCTCACCGCGAAGGAGCATGAATTCCCACCTGCGTGCGGCATGAGGAGCCGGGACAGTGACCGCCGGACGGTTTGGATTGCAGAAAAAGGTGGCAATGGCGGAGGGATCATCGTCATTGATGGTGTCAATCACCAGCCATTTCTGTGAAAAGGTCGAACCTTGCATGGGAATACCAAGCTGGCGCCTGATGGTGCTTTTTGCACCGTCACAGGCCAGCAAGTACGAACATTCAAATGTTTTGAGGTTGCCTTCAGGAGTACGTACGGAGAGAAGTACACCTGTATCACCCTGCTCGAATGTTTCGACACTATGCTGAAATTGCACACTGACGCAAGGGAAACGTTTGAGTCCATGAAGCAGCGTGGCCTCAAACTCAGGCTGGTGAAATGTTGAAAAGAGCGGATAGCCATTGCGCTTGCTTGTAGGCGCAACTTTGGCAAGGTAGCGTTTGCCTGAGATATAGTGGGCATCGATATCCAGAAGCACATTCTCGAGAACGGCGTGGCTCAGACCCATCGCCTGGCAGATACGCAAGCCTTCATCATCGAGCGAGATAGCTTTGGGACAGTCGCTCAAACCTGCATTAGATTCGAGAATGAGGGCATCAATGCCAAACATGCCCAGCAGGTTGCCCATCGTTAGACCTGCTGGCCCTGCACCTACGATGATGATGGAGAAATATGGTGGAGACGGTGTGCTCATGACAGGTACCGAGGGCGACCGCAAGGGTGCGCCCTTACTATGATACGAATGAATGGGCTTGCCACACAGGTACGAGGGCGACCGCAAGGGTGCGCCCTTACTATGATACGAATGAATGGGCTTGCCACACAGGTACCGAGGGCGACCGCAAGGGTGCGCCCTTACTATGATACGAATGAATGGGCTTGCCACATTCCTACTCATTCTCTCACGTCTACACTTTTTTGATGGCTAATACGACGTTTGCGCCACCTATACCACGTCCCCCGATCAGAGCTGCAGATTGTGACAAAGGACGCGCTTCGTTTTGCACGAGATTTAAGCCGTACTGCGGTATCAGTTGCTCACAATTGATTGTTGGGGGTATCATACCATATTGCAAGGCCAGTAGGGCGGTAATTGCGTCGAGCGCTCCGGCTGCGGCGAAACTATGACCAAGCCTCGTTCGTGGAACACTGACAGGGAGACGTTGCATGTCAGCGCCGAAGGTGCGCTGGAGTGCGTCCACTTCGGCCTGGTCAGATTGAGGAATAGCGCGTCCATCCAGGCTGAAATAAGCAATATCTTCTGGCCGCAATTTGGCTTCCTGCATTGCGAGACACATGGCACGAGCATACTGCATGCCGTCAGGCGTGGGCAGCCCAAATCCGCGAGCATCGTTGGTCTGCCCGTAACCCACGATCTCTCCATAGATGGGAACGCCGCGCCTGCTCGCATGCTCATATTCCTCTAAAATACAGATTCCCGCTCCTTCAGCAAGTAGGATGCCAGCAGCACGCTGATCAAAGGGGCGATAGGCGTTTGGGTCGTCCCCTGTCGCACAATGATCGCTCTGACCCAGTACGAGCAGAAAGACAGGGTGTAAGAGCGATTCGCATCCACCGGTAATGAGCACATCGGCTGCTCCACGTCGAATAGCAACGTACGCCATGCCTAGAGCATCCAGGCCCCCTACTGTGTCATTGACAGGCGTCTTGCAATAGCCTTGAAGGCCGTACAGCACGGATGTCTGGCCTACATTCGCTACAGGAAGCCAGGCGATGGCTGTATAGGCACTCATATTGCGAGGTCCCCGCACGTGCAAAGTTTCCATTTGTTCCAGCACGTACTCCACGCCGCCGGCGGTATTGGCAATCACCGCCCCCACACACGTTGGATCTTCATGTTGCAGCACTAATTTTGCATCCTGCAGGGCTTCCTGCACAGCAGCGAAGACAAAATGAGTCACACGATCAGTACGATTTGCCAGTTTGCGATCAATGTAGTGCTCCACCATAAAATCTCGTACTTCGCCTGCTACCTGGATAGGTAAATCAGTCGTGGGGAAACGTTGAACGGGTCCGATAGCTGAGACTCCTCTACTACTAGCATGCCAGAATGTCTCTTTACCTATAGCGTTGGGAGCCACTACTCCAACCCCTGTGATTACTACACGCCGATGAGTTTGATACGTCATAGATTTACCTATCTATCCAATTGGGTCGAGCAAGGACGAGGGCGGTATTGACGCCGCCAAAGCCACTGGAATGTGTCAAAGCAACATTGACATCTGCGCGACGCGCTACGTTTGGTACATAATCTAAATCGCAGGTTGGGTCGGGCTGCTGCTGATTGATGGTTGGAGGTATAAGCTGGCGATCAAGTACAAGAGCGGTGACAATTGTTTCAATGGCGCTGGCAGCTCCCTGGGAGTGCCCGATCATCGATTTGGTTGCGCTAATCGGGATACGATAAGCATGTTCGCCAAAGACTGCTTTGTAGGCCGCCGTTTCTGCTACTTCGTTAGAGCGTGTTGAGCTACCATGCGAATTAATATAGCCAAGCTGACCGGGTGCAGTATGCGCCTCTTCCAACGCCTGTCTCAAGAGATGTTGAAGAGGAAGGCCATCCTCCGGCAAGGTGGTCATATGGTGCCCATTGCTGTTTGATGTGAAGGTAATGAACTCGGCATAGATGTGTGCGTTGCGTGCCAGGGCAAGGTTGCGTTCTTCCAGAAGCACCACTCCTGCTGCCTCGGCCGTGACAAAGCCATCTCGTTGACTGTCGTATGGACGAGACGCCTGTTCCGGTTCTGCGTTGCGCGTGCTCAATGCTTTCATCACGGAGAACACGTTGACACCCATGGCGTTGATAGCAGAGTCAGAGCCACCAGCGAGCATACGATCGGCCCGCCCTTCCTGGATGGCCCAGAAAGCCTGTCCGATAGCATCTGCACCAGCGGAACACCCCGTCGAAATAGCGATACACGGTCCATACAGTTGAAGATGCGCGGCTATTGCGCTGGAGGGTATGTAGCTCATGAGCAGGGTAGCCGGCTGAGTCTCCTGCGTAAGAGCGCGTGGAGGATGGGCACCACGATCTGTGAACTGAAGCCAAAGCCTTTCACCTTCATCGACGGAGGCCATCGCCGTACCCATATGCACGCCCATGGCGTTGCGCTCCGGTTCGCTCAATGTAGCGGGCAAGCCGCTGTCACAGAATGCAAGATTAGCCGCGGCAACGGCAAATTGTGTACCTCGATCAAGGGTGATGGATTCTTCTGTCTTAAGACCCAGCGATTCGGGATCGAAGACAGGTATCTCACCAGCTATCTGCGTTGGCAAGAAACTGGCATCAAAGCGACTGATGCGACGAACGCCTGAACGACCTGAGATGCATGCCTGCCAGAAATCCTCTTTTCCAATACCGTTGGGTGCCACTACACCGAGACCTGTGATTACGACGCGCCGTAGTTTCTGATACGTCATAGCTATGTGCCTTGTCATGTTGATTGCTGTCAATTAAGCTCTCTATGAGTTAGATACGATGGTCGGGTACAACCGGATTAGACTCGCTCCAATACTGGGGCGATTGAAAAGTCCTTATGTGTTGAGCTTCTATAGCAGTAAGAAATTCCTCCATGATCTGGTTGACTAGTGCGGATTGTGAATACATAAAAAAACGCCCGCCACCTGAGATGACGTGATAACCAGCGCAGTTGGGCAGGTTTTCGGCGAGCCAGCGTGTTTTTGGTTCAGGCGCAAGCACATCATCGGCTCGATTAATGAGAAGGATGGGCATAGTTAATTGATCCAGGCGTTCGCGCACGTCGTAGTTGTGAATGATGGGTAGCACCGAAAACTTGTAGACGAATGGCCAGAGCGCAATCTTGCGGAACTGCTCGTCGAGCAAATGACGTGGTAGGCTACTTGCCGGGGTGGCACCGGATGCGGGTTGATGAGCAACGATGTAGTTTAATACAGTGCGCCGCAGGAACCATGCTGGAAGGAAGTTCTCGACGGGCAGGCGCACAAAGAGTTCGTGTAGTAGCCAGATCAAGGGATGCGGAGCAATCTGATAATCAGCGCCCTGGGCGATGATGATCAAAGAGCGGCAACGCTGTGGATAACGGACGGCGAACTCGAAGAGCACCATGGCAGCATCTCCATGCGCGATAAGATCGACACATGTCAGGCCTAGACTGTCGAGGACGCTGTGTAGTTCTTGGGCGCGTGCGACCAGGCCGACGGGTCGGGTGCGTGTTTCGCGCCGCCGGTATAGGATGACGCGCCTGGCTTGGCTAAACGTCTGTACCTGGCGAGCATACACAAATTCCAGGTGTTCGAGTATGGGAACGAAGACTAAGGGCGCACCCTTGCCGATATCCATCAATGGTATATCAAGCGGGCCAACCGGGATGCGTCGCCAAAGCGTCTCGATATACTCGACATCCCTATGAAATGTGCTTGCATCAATATCAAGGTCAGTTGGGGCGCTCACTTTTACCTCCTGTGAGATCGGGCGGACTTGACTGCAATAGAGCAGGATCACCGGTATTGCGAACAAGCATTGTTGAGTCCAATAAGTATATTATATTTCAGTGATAAAATGGTAGATGAAAGGCTGCATTAGCCGAGTTAATCGTTTATAATATCAATAGGACAAACTCATGGTAATTGTTTAAAACTAGCAGGGAGGCAAATCTATGGCAGACACTCACAAAAAGCAAGAAGAGCAGACACAGACAGCTGAGTCTGAGGCACCCGAGACGCCTGACTACAAAACTGACCGCGATGAACTCAGGGAAGCTTCTCAGCAATTCTTCCGCACGCTATTCCGAGCGGGAGTACACCTGGCAATGGCGCCCGTGTATATGCTGCCAGAAGAACCCAGGGATCATTTCGTGACTGCCGGGCGCGAAATCACGCGTGGGCTGGCGACGCTTGCGCACGAACTTGCGGACGATTTCGAGAAGGCAGTGGATCAGATGAGAGAGGAAGTGGAGAAGGATTAGGTAAATAACCCATCAACCGAACGACCGCGTACGCGGTCGTTCGGTTGATGGGTTATTTACCTAGCAGAGCAGTGTACAATCGCTGTTGTCGACTGGCAGCATTTTCATAGATAACGTGGTTGGCCTCAACGGGAAGGATGGGTGCGCCGAGTTCTACAGGGGCATGGGCTACGCCGGGAATGATGCCTAGCGTTTCGAGTGCCAGGAGCGCTGCACCACGGGCCGAGGCTTCGCGTTCGAGTGAGAGATAGAGGGGCGCATTCAACGTATCGGCAATGATACGTTGCAGAGTTGTAGAACTGAGCATCGCTCCCCCACTGCCAATAAGTGTGGGAGCGATTTCTTGCTTCTCCAGGGCACTATTCAATTGGCCGTACACTGCGCCAAGTCGATAAGCCAGTGCTTCGAGGCAGGCACGTAGGAGATTGGGAGGCGAGGTATGTGTGTTGATACCGACGACTGCCATGCTAGCCTCGTCATGCCAACCAGGGCTACGCTCGCCCGATATGAATGGGAGTATCGTCAGGCCATGCCCATCCGGAGGCAGGGTGGCAATGAGCGATTCCGCCTCTGCCAGAGAAGGAAGCTTCAGGGCAGATGCGAGCCAGGCAAGTACGTTTCCTCCCTCGCTCAGCGCTCCTCCAAGCAAGCCTCGCCGCGCATCGAGTAGATAGAGCCAGAGTCCCATGGATGGAACTACGTCAGGTGAGACTACCACACGTAGGGCACTGGAAGTACCGATGGTAATGGCCCAGTTCTCTCCAGTCGCGCAGCCTGACCCGACATTAGCAGCAGCCCCGTCACCTATAGCCGGGAACCAGGGGATATCGCGCAGTGCGGGCCAGCGCGATGCGAATGCTGGTTTCAGCCCCGTTATGCTATCATGCAGGTCACCCAGCAGAGACAGTTGTTCCGCTCGCACACCAAGGAACCCTTGCAGGTGCGTATCCCAGGAACGGGTACGTGTAACTAGCATACCGGTGCCGGAGGCGATAGAGAGGCTACAAACTGAACGCCCCAATAGCTGACGATGCAGGTATTCGCCAAAAGAAAGCCATTGCGCAGTACGTTTGAAAAGTTCAGGCTGCGTTGTTGAGAGCCAGCGAAGTTTTGCGGGCCAGTAACTTGCATGGAACCTGGCACCGGTACGAGTATGAATGGCGTCTTCGTCGAGTTGCGCGCGTAGTTCCGCTGCGGCTCTGCGAGGGCGAGTGTCTTCCCAGGTGAGTACGGGCATGAGCGGACGACCTGATGCATCCACTCCCAGGAGGGTATGCCAGAAGGTGTCGGTTGCCACGGCTACGATCTGCGAGGCCAGCGTGGCTGCTGCCGCAAGAGCTTCATCTATGGCCTGAGCAACGAGATCGACGAGCATATCGGCGTCAACCGAGACTTCGCCATCGATTGAGGTGGTGAGGGTATAGGTATGCTGGGCAAGCACATGTGGAACTGCTGCCCCGGCAGCGTCGAAGAGTAATGCGCGCACCGAGGAGGTGCCGATATCGAGAGCGAGGATGTAGGGCTGGGAGAGTGCATATGATTGAGGCTGTGCCCGTGTCTGTGGTTGTCGATTGGGGGATGTGCTTTGTGTCATTGGAAATCTACCTCTTATTACTTACAAAAATTTAATTATTTATAAAAAATATGCGCCAGATAGCGTCCATGTTGCTCGCTATTTTTTTGATGAGCTTAGCGATTCGAAATAGCCTCTCATATTCTATAACAGGAAATGAAACGGGATGATTCCCCACGTCATTGTTCATAGGCCTACTTTCTTCCCTGCTTACGAGGAGTCTTCGGCTTTGAATGCGCTGCTTTCGTCTTTTGCTTCATCTCCTGTAAAAGATTGGTGTAGTTTTCTCGAACTTTTAACGTGTTAGGATGATTGGCACCCAGCACCCGCTCGTAGGTCGTCAGCGCTCGCTGGTAGAGCGGCTCGGCTTGCTCGTACTTGCCCTGGTTTGCGTAGAGGTTTGCCAGGTTATTGACGGCCTGAGCCGTGTTGGGGTGCTCTGGCCCTAACACCCGCTCGAAGGTCGTCAACGCTCGCTGGAAGAGCGGCTCGACTTGCTCGTACTTGCCCTGTCTTGCGTAAAGGGTTGCCAGGTTGTTGACGGTGCTCAAGGTGTCGGGGTGCTCTGGCCCCAGCACGCGCTCGCGGGTCGCCAGCGCTCGCTG
>WNGJ01001369.1_pt1 | contig 23923 bp, 19 predicted proteins | sample 5400611 | NCBI WGS metagenome assembly WNGJ01 (sample SAMN13153375, study PRJNA577476) | soil metagenome | isolation source: 40 cm soil or saprolite under Garry oak tree replicate 1 | place: USA:California | collected 2016-06-15
TTCGGTTCACTCGGTCTGCCTTCCCTCGCAGCCCGCGAACCACATAATCTACCGAACCGCCGTATACGGACCCGTACGTACGGTGGTGTGGGAGGGGAGGAGCCGTGAGGCTCCCCCCTATCCCGATCGCAATGACGGTCTAATTGGATGCTTCTTCGGTCGTACGCCGAAGTCATCCCACTCTAACTCGCGATGCGCTCCAACAAGTCCTGCACGAGACCGCTCAACAGATCGAGCTTGTAGCCCGTCATCGGCAACGGTGTTGCCCCCGTGACCGCAAGCCGCGCGGCGTTAGCGATGCTCGCAGCGTTTGCCGGCGCGCCCCGCAACGCGGCCTCCGAAGCCGAGAGACGTAGCGGCACCGGTGCGATGCCGCCGGCCGCCAGGTGCACGGTTTCGAACTTGCCGCCCGACACCACCGCGCGGGCGCAGACTTCGACCAGCGGCCACTCCGCATAAGCTCGGCTGATGGCGCGCTTGTAGAGCGCGCGCTCCCGTGCGGCCGGCGGCGGCAGGGCGACGCTGCGGATCATCTCGCCCGAAGCGAGCGCGTGATCGGCCGCGCCATTGGAGCCGTCGCCGAATACGTCTCCAATCGTAAGCCCGCGCCTCTTGTCGGTGGTGATGGTCGCGTCATGGGCGAACAGCGCCATCGCCATGGTCGAGGGATGCGGCGCCACGCAGGGGCCGAGATCGAAGGCGACGCCATAGAGATGATTGCCGGCGCGCGCCGGACACGCGTTGCCGCCCTTCTTCAGGCAGGCGATGTGCGGATTGCGAAAATACCAGCAGCGCGAGCGCTGCGCGAGGTTGCCGCCGAGCGTCGCAAGATGCCGGATCTGCGGCGTGGCAAGACCAGCTGCGGCGGCGGCAAGGCCCGGATAGCTTTGTGCGATCCGCGTGTCGGCTGCGATCGCGGCAATCGTCGTGAAGGCGCCGATGCGCAAGCTCCCATCCGCGTCCCAGTCCATTCCCGTCGTGTCGGGCGAAGCGGCAAGATCGATCAGCGGCCCGCGCGACACGCCGCTGCGCCGCCGCTCGGACAAATCGGTGCCGGCGGCGCGGAATTCTGCGTTCTGAGCCGGGGTCGTCATGGCTGCGGACGTCATGAGGCGGCCCTCCCTTTGAGTGCGGCGATCAGACGATCTGGCCGGACCGGAATTTCGGTGAGGCGGATGCCGGTCGCGTTGCAAATCGCATTCGCAATCGCCGGCGACGTCGGCACGGTCGCAACCTCGCCGATGCCGACGCTGCCGCCGAGCACATGGTCAAAACCCGCTTCGTCGAAATGCACCTCGATCGGTGGCGTGTCGGCAATCCCGGGAATCCTGTAATCCTCCATGCCGCCGGTGAGGATATCGCCGGTCGCCGGATCGACCTCGCGCGCTTCGTAGAGCGCATAGCCGATGCCTTGGATGACCGAACCCGTGGCCTGGCTTCGCGCCAGCACGGGCGCCGCGAGCTTGCCGACCGCGATCCCGGTCTGCGCGCTCAGGACGCGCACATGGCCGAGCCAGGTGTCGACCTCGACCTCGATCACCTGCACCGAACTCGGCACGCCCGCGCCGATCACCATGTTGGAGAAGCGGCGCATCATCCAGCCGAACACGATGCCGATGAAGCCCACTTCCTTCAGCGGCGAGCGGATGCCCGGTGCGGTTGGCTTGTTGTCCTCCGGCCGCACGGTGGAAACTTTCAAATCGGGCGATGCGGCGATGAGCTCGCGCCAGGGCGCGTTGGAGCCCGGCATGGGTGGCCGCTTCGAATGACGTTCGATCGCGGCTTTCAGCTTTTGCGCGGCCAGGAGCATCGGCGGAATCACCGAGGCCGTGGTGCGGCTGCCGCCCGAACCCGGTCCTTCAGGCAGGTTGGAATCGCCGATCCGAACGTCGATCTCGTGCGGCTCCAGTCCGAACTCGTGCGCGATCGTGTTCGCGATCACCGTGCGGCTGCCGGTGCCGATATCCTGGATCGCCGTGCGCGCGACGATGCGCCCGCCTTCGACGGCGAGTTCGGCCTTCGATCCCGGCTGCCAGAGATAAAGCCAATAGCCGCTGGCGACGCCGACGCCGCGGCGATAGCGGCCGGTTTGCGATGCTGGTGTCGTCCTGTTGCGCCAGACCTCGAGCGAGGAGGCCCATTCGTAGAGCCGGCGGCGGTTGGGATCAGTATCCCAGCGCTTGCGCAGTTCGATCGGATCGACATTCAAGCGCAGCGCGGCTTCGTCGACGGCCTGCTCCAGCGCGAACGCCATGGGCGGACCGCCGGGACCGCGAAACGGCGCGCCGGGCGGCAGGTTGCTGATGACGTCGAAATCGGTGAGCGCCTTGGCTTCCGCCGGATAGATCAGCCGTGCCAGCGCGGCGATGATCGAGCTCACCGCCGCGCCAGTGTCGGCATAGGCGGTCAGCGACAGCGCCTTGAGATCGCCTTGCCGCGACGGCAACAGCGCGATCTTCATTTCCGCGGCCGGCCGGTGGCCAGTGACGGACAATTCCTCGTGCCGGTCATAGGCGATCCGCACCGGCGCCTTCGCCGCCCGCGCAAGCTCGATCGCGGCGATGGTCTCCAGGCCCAGGCTTCCCTTCGAGCCGAAGCCGCCGCCGACATGATCCGCGATGACGCGAATCTTGTCGCGTTGCAGCTTGGTGCGCTTGGCGATCAGCTCGGTCAGGTGAAACACCGCTTGCGTCGAGCAATAGAGCGTCAACCGGTCGCCGTCGAAACGCGCGACGCAGGCATGGGGCTCCAGGCACGCATGCTGCTGTGTCCCGGTGCGGAAGGTGGCCTCGAACAGCAGGGGATCGCGCGCCTCGCGCGCGGCCTCCAGGAAGCTGCGCGCCTTTTTCGCGCGATGCGAGAACGCAGCCGATGGTCCGCGCAAGTTCCCCTTCCACGGCGCCGGCGAGGGCGCCCCTTCCGAGGTGTTGGCGGCCCTCTTGCGGCTCGCGCGCTCGAACACGACGGGCGCATCGCTCTTGCGCGCGGCGTCGAGGCCAATGACCGACGGCAGGCTTTCGCTCGTGAACCTGATGGCGGCGAGCGCGTCGTTGGCCGTCTTGCGATCCCTCGCCGCGAGGGCTGCGATCGGCGCGCCGACATAGCGGACGATCGGGTCATCGCCGAGCAGCGAGACGGCGGCGACGACGCCCGGCAGCGCCAGGGCCGGTGCGAGATCGAGATCGGAGATCCGCGCGTGCGCGGCTTGCGAGCGGAGGACGACGCCTTCCAGCATGCCATCCTGCTTGATATCGACGGTGTATTTCGCGGCACCGGTGACCTTGTCGCGCGCCTCGATCCGCGGCGAGGCGAGCGTGTCGCCATCGAAGCGGCCCGCGCAGGCGTCAGCCACCGCGCGAAAAATGCTGTCATAGGCGCTGCAGCGGCAGAGATGGCCCGACAGCGCCGCGCCGATCTCGTCTCGCGATGGCACAGCCGTTCCGTGGCTCCTACGCCAGCGGTCGTGGAACGCCGTAGCTTCCACGATGAAGCCCGGCGTGCAGAAGCCGCATTGCAGGGCGTCGTGCGCCATGAAAGCCTTCTGCACCGGATGCAATCCGGCCTGACCGATCCCTTGACCGATGCCCTCGACCGTCGTCACCGCCTTGTCCGCTGCTGCCCGCGCCGGCATCAGGCAGCTAGCCACCGGCGCGCCGTCCACCAGCACGGTGCAGGCGCCGCAGACACCGGCCCCGCACACGAGCTTGGTTCCCGTCAGGTCGAGCGCGTCGCGCACGACATCGATGAGGAGGGCTTCAGGATCGTCAGGCAGCTTTTCGACGCGGCCGTTGATCGTCATCGTGCTCATCTGCGACCTCCAGGTTTCTTGCCGGATTTTCCGGGCTTGGATTTCCTTGCAGGAACAGTTTTCGTCGGACGCTGTTTCGACGGCGCGAGCGCGCCGGTGACGAGTGTTCGCAGCATGATGTTGAGATCCCCGAGAAAGGCGTCCGCCGGCAGCATCGATGGGTAGGCGGACTTTGTGCCATGCATCGCCATTTCGAGGCAGCGCGCGAGCGTGCTCGCGGTCATGCCACGCGCGAGCACGAGCCGCCGGGTGCGGCAGACCCGTTCGATCGTTGCGGCGATCTGCGCGGCATAGGCAGTGGCATATCTCTGATAGAGGTCGCGGCCGAGCGCGAGATGCTCCGAGAACAGTTCCTCGATGTGAGGCGAGCCCTCGAACGACGCGATGAGGTGCCTCAGCCGTGCGTTGACCTGCGCGACCAGAATGTCGGCGAGGCCGCCCCCGGTTTTCTCAGCGGCGTCGGCCGCGGCGATCTCGGCGGCGAGGGCGCCCTCAAAGAGCTGCTCGATGACGGCACGAAACAGCGCTTCCTTGGACTGGAAATGGTGGTAGAGCGCCTGTCGCGTCAGGCCCGCGGCCTCGGCCGCCTGCTCGATCGACGACCGCCGGAAACCATGCCGGCGGAACACGCGCATCGCCGCGTCGAGAATGCGATCCTGGGGCGTCATTTGACGAAATTGACAAATCAAGACGAAATGTCAAATCAAAGAGATCAACAGATGCGTGAAGAAGAGTCCGCCTCATGAACTAATTTGCCCGTCGTGCCAATCTGCCGCAGTTGATCTCACCCCCAAATCAGTGGCTTTCTTTGTCCGTCTCGTTCCCGAGAAGAGGGGCGGCTCGCGATCGTCACGGACGTTGGGTACGGGATGCGATGGACGCGGCAGCGACGCAAGACGAGCGGCGCTGATGCGGACGGCGAAGTCGTGTGGTCCTGGCGCCCCGACGCTGGCGCTAAGGTTCGCGGGATTATTCCTGCGAAATGACGGTGGCAAAAGAGCCCGGTCACCGGGGAGATCACGAAGGAAACCGTTAAAACCATTGTGCAGGGAATGCCGGTTGATGCGGTGTACCTGTGGTTGCTAACGCGTGTGCTTTCTTTGTTGCACACGCGGCCGCCGGTGCAACGCGCATCCGGCATTCCCTGCGCCCTCTGTTGTTTCGAGGGTGGTGTTCGTATCCACTCGGACGCAAATCGCGCTGCGAGAATGCGGGTCTATGTCTCAACGAGTGACGTCATTGCGAGCGAAGCGGAGCAATCCAGAATGCCGCCGCAGGACTTTGTTGTTTGCGAAGGTCGTCCACCACTTGGGGCCTAACGATAGATTCCGCGTTCGCGAGGACGACGGCGGTTGGAGGGTGCTCGGTGGCCGCCGGTCCGGACCGCGCATCGGCCTCCTATGCATTCAGAGGCGGGCAGGGCCAAATTCGCGAGAACTGGGTTTCCCCTTCGCCCAAAAACGCTCTATGGTGCCGCCCTGGTATCACCACCGGCTACTTGGATCATCTTGCAAAATCAAAGGCTTGATTGGAAATCAGGGCCTTTGGAGGGCGGTTTGACGCGCTACGTTTCCACAAGGGGGGAGGCCCCCGTCTTAGGTTTCTGCGACGTGATGCTGACCGGGCTCGCCCGCGACGGCGGCCTCTACGTGCCCGAAACCTGGCCGCAACTTCCGCCCGAGACCATCGCCGGATTTTTCGGCCGGCCCTATTGGGAAGTCGCGGTCGACGTGATGCGCCCGTTCATCGGCGGCGAAATCACTGACGCCGATCTCGGCCGCATGGCGAACGAGGCCTACGCGACCTTCCGTCATCCCGCCGTCGTCCCGCTGGATCAGATCGGTCCGCATCAATTCCTGCTGGAATTGTTTCACGGCCCGACCTTGGCGTTCAAGGACGTGGCGATGCAGTTGATCTCGCGATTGATGGACCATGTGCTCGAAAAGCGCGCGCAGCGCACCACCATCGTGGTCGCAACCTCCGGCGATACCGGCGGCGCCGCGGTCGAAGCTTTCGCAGGCTTGGAGAATGTCGACCTGATCGTGCTGTTTCCGCACGGCCGCATCTCCGAGGTGCAGCGGCGGATGATGACCACGACCGTTGCTGCCAACATTCACGCGCTCGCGCTCGAAGGCACCTTCGATGATTGCCAGGCGATCGTGAAGGGGCTTTTCAACCATCACGCATTTCGCGACCAGGTCGCGCTGTCGGGCGTCAACTCCATCAACTGGGCGCGGGTCGTGGCTCAGGTGGTGTATTATTTCACCTCCGCGGTCGCGCTGGGCGCGCCGGGGCGAGCCGTGGATTTCACCGTGCCGACCGGCAATTTCGGCGACATTTTTGCCGGCTACGTCGCCAAGCGCATGGGCCTGCCGATCCGCCTGTTGCGGATCGCCGCCAACGTCAACGACATCCTGCCGCGCACGCTCAAGACCGGCATCTATGAAGTGCGCGAGGTGCACGCGACGGCCTCGCCCTCGATGGACATCCAGGTCTCGTCGAATTTCGAGCGGCTGTTGTTCGAGGCCGGCCGCCGCGACGCGGGCAGCGTGCGCCGGCTGATGGCCTCGCTGGCGCAATCCGGGCGTTTCGTGCTGCCGGGCGCGATGCTGGCTAAGGTCCGCGAAGAATTCGACGCCGGCCGCGCCGACGAGAACGAGACCTCGGCTGCGATCCGCGCCGCCTGGCGCGAGGCCGGCGATCTCGTCGATCCCCATACCGCGGTCGCGCTGGCGGTGGCCGATCGCGACAATTCCGATTCGACTGTTCCCAATATCGTGCTGTCGACCGCGCATCCCGCGAAATTTCCCGATGCGGTGGAAGCAGCCTGCGGCGTCCGGCCGCAATTGCCGGCCTGGCTCGATGGGCTCATGACCAAGCCCGAACAGGTCAAGATCATCAGGAACGACCAGGTCGAGGTCGAGCAGTTCGTGCTGTCGGTGAGCCGGGCCGCGAAGCAGGGAGTCGCTGGATGAGCGTTGAAGTCACGAAGCTGCCATCCGGCCTCACCGTGGTCACCGACACGATGCCGCATTTGGAAACCGCGGCGCTCGGGGTGTGGGCGGGGGTCGGCGGCCGCGATGAAAAGCCGAACGAGCACGGCATCTCGCACCTCCTTGAACATATGGCGTTCAAGGGCACGACGCGCCGCACCTCGCGCGAGATCGTCGAGGAAATCGAGGCGGTCGGCGGCGATCTCAACGCCGGCACCTCGACCGAGACTACGGCCTATTACGCGCGGGTGATGAAGGCCGACGTACCGCTGGCGCTCGACGTGCTGTCCGATATCCTGGCCAACCCGTCCTTCGAGCCGGAAGAGCTGGAGCGGGAAAAGAACGTCATCGTGCAGGAGATCGGGGCGGCGCAGGACACCCCCGACGACGTCGTGTTCGAGCATCTCAACGAGCTGTGCTACCCGGAGCAGCCGATGGGACGCTCGCTGCTCGGCACCGCCAAGACCTTGAAGCGCTTCGATCGCGACATGCTGCGCAGCTATCTGTCGACGCATTATCGCGGTCCGGACATGGTGGTGGCCGCGGCCGGCGCGGTCGATCACGAGTGCGTGGTCGAGGAGGTGGCGCAACGCTTCGCAAGCTTCAACGGCGCGCCGGCGCCGAAACCGCAAGCGGCGATGTTCGGCGCCGGCGGCTCGCGCGTGGTGCATCGCGAGCTTGAGCAAGCCCATTTGACATTGGCGCTCGAGGGCGTGCCGCAGACCGACCTGTCGCTGTTTTCGCTACAGGTCTTCACCAACGCGCTCGGCGGCGGGATGTCGTCGCGGCTGTTCCAGGAGGTGCGGGAAAAGCGCGGGCTGTGCTACTCGATCTACGCCTTCCATGCGCCTTACACCGACACCGGCTTTTTCGGCCTTTACACCGGCACCGACCCCGGCGATGCGCCGGAAATGATGGAGGTGGTGGTCGACGTGATCAACGAGGCGGTCGATACCCTGACCGAAGCGGAAATCGCGCGCGCCAAGGCGCAGATGAAGGCGGGGCTCCTGATGGCGCTGGAAAGCTGCAGCTCGCGGGCCGAACAGCTCGCGCGCCATGTTTTGGCCTACGGCCGGCCGCAGACCGTCGAGGAGCTGGTGGCCAGGATCGAAGCCGTCAGCGTCGAATCCACGCAAGGCGCCGCCCGCGCGCTGCTGTCGCGCAGCCGGCCCGCGGTGGTCGCGCTCGGGAGCGGCAGGGGGCTGGACACGGCGGTCTCTTTTGCGGAAGGATTGACGAGGTCGAAGGCCAGGGAGCGGCTGCACTGAAAGGCGCGCCGCGGCGGCGCCTTTAGGACCGGCCTTGGGGAGCATCACACATGGCCCTGTTTCGTTTGCCATCGTCGGGACCGGCCGCGCTCGCGCCGCGCGGCAACGGCCTCCTGCTGCGCGCGCCGCAGATGTCCGATTTCCTGCAATGGGCGCATTTGCGCGAACACAGCCGGGACTACCTGACGCCGTGGGAACCGATCTGGCCGTCCGACGATCTGACCCGCTCCGGCTTTCGCCGCCGGCTCAGGCGCTATGCCGAGGATATCGCCGCCGACCGGTCCTATCCGTTCATCATCTTCCGGGAGCTCGACGGCGCCATGATCGGTGGAATCACGCTCGCCAATGTGCGACGGGGCATCGTGCAGGCCGGTACCATCGGATATTGGGTTGGACAGCCCCATGCGCATCACGGCCACATGACGGCGGCGCTGCGCGTGCTGCTGCCCACGCTGTTTGGCGAACTCAATCTTCATCGCGTCGAGGCCGCCTGCATTCCCACCAATGCGCCCTCGATCCGCGTGCTGGAGAAATGTGGTTTCAGCCGCGAAGGCCTGGCGCGGCGCTATCTCTGCATCAACGGCGTCTGGCAGGACCATCTGCTGTTCGGCCTGCTGCATGAGGATTTCCGCGGTTGAAGCTGGCCTGGGGATGGTGATATGCGCCTCGATACGTGCCTTGACGTGTGCCTTGATGCCCGCCTTGACGTGTGCCTTGGGTTCGCCGTCATCGCGCTGCAATAACGGCTGCCCGGGGGTGGCTGGACGACATCCAGGGTCTTCGCATGGGTGAAAAGCACATTGTCAGGATAGCGATGGCAGCGGCCGTCTCGCTGACGGTCGGCTGCAGCATGTTTGCCGCGCCGGCATCGGCGCAATCGCTGACCGATCGTTTCAAGAGCCTGTTTGGTGGCAAGCCGGATGAGCCGGCGCAGACGACGCCGTCGCCCGCCGCGCCGGCTGAGGGCGAGGATCTCAATTGTCCCCCGGTCAGCATCCGTGCAGGGGCTTCGACCTTTGCCGTGGCGGCGCCCGGCAAGCAGGCCGTCGGCAACGACCTGCGCTATCAGGTGACCATCACCAAGACCGCCCGCGACTGCGCACGAAGCGGCGGCGAAATCACCGCGCGGATCGGCATTCAGGGGCGCGTCATCGCCGGCCCCGCCGGGGCGCCGGCATCGGTCGAAATTCCGATGCGGGTCGCGGTGGTGCAGGGCGGCGTCAACGAGAAAGTGATCGCCACCAAGGTCTACCGGACCACGGTGTCGATGTCGGAGGATGCGAGCGTGCCGTTTACCCTGGTTGCCGATGGCTTGGTGTATCCGGTGCCGCCGGGCGCGACCGCGGATTCCTACGTTTTCTATATCGGCTTCGATCCGCAGGCCTTGGCGCCCGAGCCGAAGGCAAGAGCGGCGAAGAAGAAGAAATGAAAAAGGCGTTTTCCCGCGCAAGACAAAAGCCTGCGCGATCGCCTCGCGCCGGCCCTGATGTCTCTAAAAGTGAACCGGGCAGGAGTGAATCGGGCAGAGGAGTGAACCGGGCAGAGGAGTGAACCGGGTAAGAGCGAACCCGGTTAGGAGCGAACCGGGTAACCGGCTCAGTTCAGCTTTTGCCGGACTTCCGCGATGCCCTTGGCCAGGAGATCGTCGGCGACCGTGCCCTTCACCGATTGCGAGAGAATGGTGGAGGCGGCCGCGATGGCGGCATCGGCGGCCGCGGCGCGGACATCGGCCAGCGCTTGAGCCTCGGCGAGTGCGATCTTGCTCTCGGCGGTCTTGGTGCGCCGCGCGACAAAATCCTCCATCTTGGCCTTGGCCTCGGTCGCGATGCGCTCGGCCTCGGCCTTGGCGCCGGTAATGATCTCCTCGGCCTCGCGCTCCGCGCTGGCGCGGCGGGTCTTGTAGTCCGCCAGCACCTTGGCCGCCTCTTCCTTCAGGCGGCGCGCGTCGTCGAGCTCCGCCTTGATGCGGGCGGTGCGATGATCGAGCGCCGTCAGCACGGTCTTGTGCACGCCGACATAGGCAAACGCGCCCATCAGGATGACGAAGGCGACCGCGACCCAAAATTCCGGTTCGGCGAACATCGTTTTTATCCCTTCAAGGACGCATCGACGGCCTTGTTCACCGTCTTGGCGTTCGGCGCGAGGCCGGTGAGCTGCTGCACGATCGCGGCGGCCGCGTCCGCGGCGATGCCGCGGACATTGCCCATCGCGGTCGCGCGCGTCGCGGCGATGGCCTTTTCGGCCTCGGCAAGCTTGGCCGCCAACCGGTCCTCCAGCGTCTTGCGCTCGGCCTCCGAGGCCGCGTTGAGCTTTTCGCGGGTCTCGGCGCCGATCGCCTGCGCGCGCGAACGCGCGGCGGCGAGCTCGCTTTCATAGGCTTTCAGCGCCGCTTCGGACTCGTCCTTCAGCTTCTGCGCCGCAGCGAGATCGCCGTCGATCGCGCCTTGCCGTGCATCGAGCACGCTGCCAACGCGCGGCAGCGCAATGCGCGAGACGATCAGGTAGAGCGCGACGAAGGCGATGACCAGCGACACCAGTTGCGAAGCAAAGGTGTCCTTCTGGAACGGCGGAAACGTGTGTTTGCCGCTTTCGGTTTCGGTATGCGCGGTCGTGCCTTTGGCCTCGCCATGACTTTCAGCCATGTGACTTTCAGCCATGGGATTCTCCCGTTCGGCTCGACCCGCTTACAGCGCGAACAGCAGCAGCAGCGCGATCAGCAGCGAGAAGATGCCGAGCGCTTCGGTCACGGCGAAGCCGAAGATCAGGTTGCCGAACTGGCCCTGGGCGGCCGACGGATTGCGCACCGCGGCGGCAAGATAATTGCCGAAGATGATGCCCACGCCGGCGCCGGCGCCACCCATGCCAATGCAGGCAATACCGGCGCCAATGTACTTCGCGGCAATCGGATCCATGAAACGAACTCCTTCAGAGGTTTTTGCAGAGATTTGGTGAGCAGAGATTTGGTGAGATGGGCCGGATCAGTGGCCCGGATGGATAGCATCGTTGATGTAGATGACGGTGAGGATGGTGAAGACGTAGGCCTGCAGGAACGCGACCAGCAGTTCGAGCGCAGTCAGCGCGATCACCATACCGAGCGGCAGCACGGCGCCGGCGTAACCGGCAATGCCAAGGCCCGCCAGCATCGGAATGAAGCTTGCGAAAACCGCGAGCGCGATGTGGCCCGCGAGCATGTTCGCGAACAGACGCACCGAGTGCGAGATCGGCCGCAGGAAGAACGAGAAGACCTCGATGAACACGACCAGCGGCAGGATGAAGATCGGAATGCCCGAAGGAACGAACAGTTTGAAGAACTTCAGGCCATTCTTGTAGAAACCGTAGATCAGCACCGTCAAGAACACGAGCATCGCGAGCGTCGCGGTGACGATGAGATGGCTGGCGATCGTGAAGTTGTAAGGAATAACTCCGATGATGTTCGACACGGCGATGAACATGAATAGCGAGAACACCAGCGGAAAGAACTTCATGCCTTCCTTGCCGGCATTCGATCGCACAGTGGTCGCGACGAATTCGTAGCTGATTTCCGCGATCGACTGCAGGCGGCCGGGCACGAGCTGCCGGCCCGCGCCGATCATCAGCAGCGAAATCAGCGCCACTGAACCGAACATGTAGGCCGAGGAATTGGTGAAAGCGATCTCCTGATTGCCGATATGGCCAATCGTGAAGATTTTCTCGATGTTAAACTGTTCGATCGGATCGATCATCCGCGCGGCATCTCTTGGTCCGCCGGCCACGCCGGCGGTCTGCGATCAAGTCTTTTCGGCTTCCGTTCCTTAACGGCCGCTTCTGTCCGGAATCACGCCCGCCGATCTCACCAGGTTGACGACGCCGGCCACGAAGCCGAGCAGGACAAACACGATGAGCCCCCAGGGCGAAGTCGACAGCAAGTGGTCGAAACCCCAGCCAATCAGCGCTCCGACAACGACGCCGGCGATCAACTCCGAGGAAAGCTGGAAACCGCGCGCCATCGCCGAAGCTCTGGCCGCTCCGTCTCCGCTTTCGGCTCCGGGTTGGTCAGTCCTGATTTTGCGGCTGTCACGAATTTCGGACAGGCGCTGATCGAGACTTCCGAGCCTTGCGGAAAGCGCAGCTTCGTCAGGCGATTTATCGCGACTTCCATTTTTCCCGTCGTCGGTGCCTTCCGCCATGTTGTGCAGACCCGACACGATACCGTTAAAATGGGAGATTGCGCCCCGCCGCCCTTCAAAGCCGCGCGGACCATACTGATGGCACCATGCCAAGTCAAGATTGCGTGTTGATTGCTTAGTCCTTTGATTTATCTCGGATATTCGAGTGCTGCGGCGATCGCCGAGAAGCCGTCACCGCAGCGCAACAGTCGGTCTTCGCGACGATCGATCTTGCGCCGGCTCGGCGGGTTTGCCGGGATGACCGCGCCCCCCTCGTTCGCCCGGAGCCCGCATGCCGCGTCAGGTCGACTATTGCTTTTCGTTTCAATCCCCGTGGGCCCATACCGGCCACAAGGCATTCCGTTGGGTCGTCGATAGCTACAATCTCAAGGTGGACGAGTAAAACGGGCACGATGCGATCTCAGCCGGCGTGTTTGGCTCGCCGGTCTATGTGCTCGATGGCGAGGCGTTTCGGGGACGGGACCGGATCGAATTGCTTGCGGATGCGTTGAAATCCGGCCGCAAGCCCCATAGCTCTCACATTCAAGGGGTAGCGTCTTGCAAGGGGTGGCGTCTGGATCAACTCGCGAGGCGGAGGACCCTCCTATGAATGCTGCGAAATCGCTCCCGAGAATCTCCCTCATTTTCGCGACCGCTGCGTGCTGCTTGGCCGGGATCGGCATCGCGGCCGCGGAGTCGATGCCCGATACCGAAAACGGCCGCTATGCGCTGTCGCGGGCCAGCGACGGCGTGATCAGGCTCGATACCCGCACTGGCACGGTTTCCAACTGCAACAGTTCCGGCGCCGGTTGGGCCTGTTACGCAGTGCCCGACGAGCGCGCGGCGATGGATGCAGAAATCGGCCGGCTGCAGGCGGAGAATGAGAAGCTGAAAGCGCAACTCGCCTCCCGTGACGGGACGGCCGACCCAAAGGCGGCCGACGGTGGGCGTAAGATCGAGATTCCGCTGCCGAGCGACCAGGACATGGATCGCGTGATGTCTTTTATGGAACGCGCCTGGCGGCGGCTGGTCGAGATCGCCAACCGCATGCAGAAAGACGTCTCGGGAAAGATTTGAGCGGCGCTTGGATCTGTCCATGGTCGTCCCGGCGAACGCCGGGACCCATACCGCGTGATCCCTCAATTGGGTGAAGTGGTGGAGGCTCTTTTCACAAAACCTAAGCCTGTGGTTATGGGCCCCCGCTTTCCGCAGGGGGCGACGTGCCGGGAGATGCTTCGTGACACTATCCAAATCGATTTCCCGGTCCGCACCCTCAACCGCCAGCGCCAACAGCATCGTCACCTCGCACATGACGGTTCAGACCTCGGGCACGGGCTTCGTCGACCTCACCACGGAGGTCGCAAAATTCGTCCGCGACGCGGGCGCGCGAGAGGGCGCCGTGACGCTGTTCATCCGTCACACCTCGGCCTCGCTGACCATCCAGGAAAACGCCGACCCGTCGGTGCTTGCCGATCTGACCACGGCGCTCGACGCCTTGGCGCCAGAGAATGCCGGGTGGACCCACGACACCGAAGGGCCCGATGACATGCCGGCACACGTCAAGACCATGCTGACGGCGGCCTCGCTGCAGGTTCCGGTGCAGAATGGCGAACTCACGCTCGGGACGTGGCAGGCGATCTACCTGATCGAGCATCGCAGCCGCCCGCATCGGCGCGAGATCGTGCTGCAGTTCATCGGCGATACGCAATAAAAAACCGGCCGCGGATCGCTCCGAAGCCGGCTTTTTTTGCGAGGGCCAGGGCCGAAGCTCAAGCCTTTTGAATACTCACGCCTGAACCGGTGGTGATGTCGACACCCTTGGTGTCTCTCAGGAAGATCAGGCCAACTACGAGCGTCATCACCGCGATGCCGATCGGATACCAGAGGCCGGCATAGATATCGCCAGTCGCAGCCACGATCGCGGTTGCGAGCAGTGGTAACATCCCACCGAACCAGCCGTTGCCGATGTGATAAGGCAGCGACATCGAGGTGTAGCGGATCTGGGTTGGGAACATCTCGACCAGGAACGCTGCGATCGGCCCGTATACCATGGTCACGTAGATTACCATGATTACCAGGATCAGCTCGGTCATGAACCAGTTGACCTTGGCTTTGTCGGCTGAGGCCGGATAGGCAGCGGCCTTGAGCGCGGCCGTCCACTTGGCGTTGTCCCAACCCTCCACCTTGGTCGATCCGAGGGTCATGTCGACAGATTTCGAGCCGGGCACACTCACGATCTTAAACGAGAGGCCTGACTTGGTCAGGAAGTCCTGAGCGCGGTCGCAATCCGTGAATTTCGACCAGGGTCCCACGAAGATATGGAAGTTACAGGTCGCCTGGTCCGCCGATACGGTGATCGGATTCTTCTCCGCGAAGGCTTCAAGGTCGGGATTAACGTAGTGGGTGAGTCCCTTGAACAGCGGGATGAACGTGACCGCCGCGATCAAGCAGCCCGCCAGGATGATCTTCAGCCGTCCGATGCGGTCCGACAACCAACCGAACACGATGAAGAACGGCGTGCCGATCAGGAGCGAGAGCGCAATCAGCGCATAGGCTGAGACGTAGTCGAGTTTGAGCGTAATGGTGAGGAAGAACAGCGCGTAGAACTGGCCCGTGTACCACACCACACCCTGACCGGCGGTCGCGCCGAGCAGCGCGAGCAGCACGTACTTGTTATTTGGGTAATGGAAGAAGCTCTCGGTCAGCGGGGCCTTTGAGCCCTTGCCCTCGTCTTTCATCTTCTGGAACACCGGCGATTCATTGAGGCGCAGCCGGATCCAGACCGAGATCGCCAGTAGCGCGACCGAAACCAGGAACGGAATACGCCAGCCCCACTCCGCGAACATCTTGGTGTCCATATAGATGCGGCTGAGCCCGATCACCAGCAGCGCAAGGAAGAAGCCGAGCGTTGCCGTGGTTTGAATGTAGCTTGTCGTATAGCCACGCTCGTGTGGCCGTGCATGCTCGGCCACATAGGTTGCCGCGCCCCCGTATTCGCCGCCGAGCGCGAGACCCTGCGCGAGGCGTAACGTTACGAGCAGGAAGGGGGCCGCCCAACCGATATTTTGAAATGTGGGCAACAGGCCGACCAGGAAGGTCGACAGACCCATCACCACGATGGTGACGAGGAAGGTATATTTGCGTCCGACCAGATCGCCGATGCGGCCGAAAATGATCGCGCCGAACGGGCGCACCAGGAAGCCCGCCGCATAGGTTGCGAAGGCGGAGAGCAGCGCGGCCGTATCATTGCCTGACGGAAAAAACAGCGCGGCGAAGAACGGCGCCAGCGTGGCGTAGAGATAGAAATCATACCATTCGAAAACGGTGCCGAGCGATGAAGCGAGAATGACGAATTTCTCGTCCTTCGACATGCCCGTCGCCCGCGCCGATGTTACCGTCATTGTCGCCATCTTTGGTGTTCCCCAAATCGTTGTTGCAAAGCTTGCTCGCCCATGTGCCGATCTTCTTGGCCGGATTAATCCATGGGCATTGGCTAACGGTAACATTGCGGTGAAAGCTGCCCCAATAAGACTTTCGGCTCTGACCACAACTGCGCGCGATAATTACTTGAACTGCGGCGCGGATGCATCGGCCGTATGGGTGATATTGCGTCGCACAAACGTCCTGATTAACCGCTTTCACGCATTGAATTATTGTGCGCTTGCATGCGCGCTCGGGTCGGGGGAGAATCCTCCGTGGAATTGCCCGGCTGGCCTCATCGATGCGGGGCCAGGGCCGTTCCCGGTAACGTCTCGCAAGAAGTGATCGATGGCTGCCAGCACCCGTCTCGTTATCGCCGACGACCATCCGCTGTTCCGCGCTGCGCTGCGGCAGGCGGTCGCAAGTGCAGTGAGCGCGGCGAAAATCGACGAGGCGGGCTCGTTTGAGGAACTGACCGCGCTCCTGGAACGGGACTCCGACGTCGATCTGATCCTGCTCGACCTGACCATGCCGGGCATTTCAGGCTTTTCCGGCCTGATCTATTTGCGCGCGCAATATCCGGCCATCCCGGTGGTGATCGTGTCCGCCAGCGACGATGGCGTCACCATCCGCCGTTCGCTGGATTTCGGCGCTTCCGGATTCATCCCGAAACGCTTCGGCGTCGAGACGCTGCGCGACGCCATCGCGAAGGTGATGGATGGCGATGTCTGGGTGCCGCCGGACACCGATCTGTCATCGGCCTCCGATCCGGACATGACACGGCTGCGCGACCGCCTGGTGACGCTCACCCCGCAGCAGGTGCGGGTCTTGATGATGCTGTCGGAAGGCCTGCTCAACAAGCAGATCGCCTATGAGCTCGGGGTGTCGGAAGCCACCATCAAGGCGCATGTGTCGGCGATCCTGCAAAAGCTCGGCGTCGAGAGCCGGACACAGGCCGTGATCGCCGCGGCGAAAATCGCAGGCGGCCAATGGCGGCAGGGCGCGCCTGCGGCGCAATAGGGTGTGCCTACTCCGCCGCGACCATCTGCTGGATGCGCCACTGGCCGAGGAGGGCGCGCAAGGATGCCGGCTTCACCGGCTTGTTGAGAACCGCGATGTTCTCCTCGCGCGCCGCGGCGCGCGCATGCGGGCTGCGATCGGCGGTGATCAGGATCGCCGGAATGGTCTCGCCAAAGCGGCGGCGGATGTCGCGGATCGCGGCGACGCCGTTGCCGCGATCGAGATGATAGTCGACCAAGAGCCCGGTCACCTGTCCACCCGCCGCTTCGATCGCCTCCATCGCGGCGTCCGGATCGGTCACCGCGATCACCTCGGCATCCCATGCCGTCAACAGCGTCTTCATGCCGTCCAGGATCGCCGGATCGTTCTCGATACAAACGATCAGGGCGCCGCTGATCGGCGTCCGCGCCAGCGGCGTCGCGCTGGTGACGGCGGCCGTGTGATTGACGGCCGCAGCAGTCGGCACCATGACCGAAAACACCGAGCCGCCGTTGGCGTTGGAATCGATGGCGATGCCGTGGTTGAGCACGCGCGCCAGGCGCTCGACGATCGATAGCCCGAGGCCCAGGCCGCGCGCGATCCGCGCGCCTTGTTCGAGGCGATGAAATTCCTTGAAGATCTCGCCGCGCTTGGGCACGGGAATGCCGACACCGGTGTCGTGGACGCTGATTTGCAGCGACTGGCCGCGGCGGCGGCAACCGACCAGCACGCGCCCCTGCGGGGTGTATTTGATGGCGTTGGAGATGAAGTTCTGCAACAGCCGGCGCAGCATCAGCCGGTCGGATTCCGCCGGCAGCGAGCAGGGCACGAACGTCAGCTCCAGCCCCTTGGCGCGGGCGCTCGGAGCAAATTCGATTTCCAGCGAGCGCATCAGGTCGGCCATCTTGAAGCTCGAGATCGCGGGCGTCATGGCGCCGGCGTCGAGCCGCGAAATATCGAGCAGCGCGCCGAGGATTTCCTCGATCGCTTCCAGGGACTCGTCGATGTTTTCGACCAGCCGCGAATCCTCGCCGCCCTTCTGCCGCTCGACCAGGCTCGTCACATAAAGCCGCGCCGCGTTCAGCGGCTGCAGAATGTCGTGGCTTGCGGCGGCCAGAAAGCGCGTCTTCGAGATACTGGCGTCCTCGGCCGCGCTTTTCGCCAGCGCAAGCTCCGAATTGAGGCGGGTGAGCTCCTCGGTCCGGTCGCGCACGCGCTTCTCCAAGGTCGCGTTGGCGCGCTCCAGCGCCTCGGCCGCCTCGAAAGACGGCGTGACATCGGTGAAGGTGATGACGAGGCCGCCATCCGGCATCCGGTTGCTGCGGACTTCGATCACCATGTGGCGGTCCGGCAAGCGTTCCAGATAAGGCTCGCCCTCGGTGGTGTAGGCCTTGAGCCGCCGCTCGATCAAGCTGTTCCGGTCGTCCGCGCCGGAGGGACCGATCGCCTCCATGAATTCCAGAATCTCCCGCAAGGGAATCCCGATCTGCACGAGCTGCGGCGTCAGGGCGAGAATCTCGCCGAACTGCCGGTTCGAACATATCAACTGCAAGTCCGCGTCGAACACGGCGATGCCCTGCCGCACATGGTTCAGCGCAGTCTGCAGGATTTCGCGGTTGAAGTGCAGCGCGGCGTGGGAATCATCGAGCAGCTTCAGCGCGGCCTTGGCGGAGACGGTGCGCTTGCGCAACAGCAGCGACATCACCAGGCGCGAGGACGCCGCCCCGATCGAGGATGCGATCAGGTGCTCGGCATGCTGCAGCAATTCGAAGTCGGCCGGCGCCATCGGGTCGAGACGCGTATGATGGGAGCCTGCGAAGGCTTCGAACGCCTGACTGGCTCTGTCCGGGCCCAGATATTGCGCGACCGTGCTCCGGATGTCCTGCACCGTCACCGTGGTGCGCCAGCGGCGGAAGCTCGGTGCGATCGGCGCCAGCGCGTCCGGCACGAACAGGTCGGCCTGCAGCCGCTCGATCGAGGACGGCTGGCGCGCCAGCGACAGCACCACATAGGTCAGGATGTTGAGCGACAGGCTCCAGAGCACGCCGTGCAGGAGCGGCGGCAAATCCGCGCCGAACAGCGCCTGCGGCCGCAGCGCTTCGATGCCGAACAGGCCGTGCTGCAACAGCGACACGCCCGCCGTGCTGCCGTCGAGGAAGGACGGCAGGAACAACGTATAAGCCCAGGCTGCGAAGCCGACCAGCATGCCGCCGATGGCGCCGCGCGCGGTCGCGCGCCGCCAGAGCAGGCCGCCGAAGAATGCGGGGGCGAGTTGGGCGATGGCGGCGAACGACAGCAGGCCGATCGCCGCCAGCTGGGTGTTGCCGAGCGCGCGGTAATAGAAATAGGCCATCACCATGATGACGAAAATCGCAATGCGCCGCGACTTCAGCAGGAAGTCGCCGAAATCCTTACCGCCTGGGCGCGATCGCGGCTCGCGCTGCAGCACGAGCGGTACGACGATGTCGTTCGACACCATTACAGAAAGCGCGACGCACTCGACGATCACCATGGCGGTCGCCGCCGAAAGGCCGCCGACAAAGATGCCGAGGCTGAGCCAGTGCGCATTGGCTTCGATCGGCAGCGCCAGCACATACATGTCGCTGTCGGCGGCGCCGAACGGAAAGGTGATAAGGCCGGCCAGCGCGATCGGAATCACGAACAGGTTGATGGCGATCAGGTACAGCGGAAACAGCCAGCGGGCGCGGCCGACTTCGGCATCGCCGGAGTTCTCGACGACGCTGACGTGAAACTGGCGCGGCAGCATCATGATCGCGCCGAACGACAACAGCGTCGTGATGAGGAAGTTGCCGACCGACGGCACATAGTCGATCGCGCGCACCGCTTCCGGGGTCTTCATCGCGCGTTCGATCAGCTCCTCGGGCGTGAACATCCAGAAGGTGACGAACGCGCCGGCGCCGATGAAGGCCACCAGCTTCACGATCGATTCGGTGGCGATCGCGAGCATCAGGCCGTGCTGATGCTCGGTGGCGTCGGTCTGGCGGGTTCCGAACAGGACCGCGAACGCCGCCATCGCCAGCGTTACCATCAATGCGATGTCGCCGATGATCGGAATCTTGGAGAAGGCCTGGTCGTCGATGAGGATGGTTTCGAGCGAGGAGGCCACGGCCTTGAGCTGGAGTGCGATGTAGGGCACCGACCCGATGATCGCGATCAGCGCGACGGTGGCGGCGACCGCCTGGCTCTTGCCGTAACGCGCGCCGATGAAATCGGCGATCGAGGTGATGTTCTGCGCCTTCGCAAGCCGGATCACGCGGCGCAACAGCGGCGTGCAGAGCCCTATCATCAGGATCGGGCCGACATAGATCGCCAGGAAATCGACGCTGGTGCGGGTGGCGGAGCCGACCGAGCCGAAGAACGTCCAGGACGTGCAATAGATCGCAAGCGAGAGCGGATAGATCAGCGCACCGGCGCGGCCGCGCTGAGCCGGGGTGAGGCGGTCGCCATAGCTCGCGACGACAAACAGCAGGCCGATATAGCCGAAGGCTGCTGCAATCACGCCCCAGTCGTGGAGCATCGCTGCTTACTCCCTGTGACCCTCACGCCATTATGCTTTGAACCAAGCCTAGCGCGTTGCGCCGGGGCGGGCGACAGTGAATTTCCTTAATTTCGTTTAGGATTTTGGATTGTCGTTAAGGCTTCCGCCGCGCGTCGAAGATGCCGAGCGCGGCGACGAACCGGCGTCCCCGCGGGTTATATGGCGGGCGAAAGCCGGAAAACGCCGGCAGGCTGTTGGGGAGCGTATTGCCGGCCTGGAAGGTAAAGAGTCGCCGCCGTCGGCGGACCGCCGGTGATTTGCTTCCGGAGGAAGTCCGTCGAGGTCGAAGCTTGCCTATTCAGCCGCCAGCGACTGCTTGCGCAACGGCAGGCCGAGCCGTTGCCAGACCTGCAGCAGCGCCTCGGCGAGGCCGTCGATCAAGCCATCGTCGTGATAGGGCGAGGGCGTGATCCGCAGCCGCTCGGTGCCCTTGGCCACCGTCGGATAGTTGATCGGCTGGATGTAGATGCGGTGCTCATCGAGGAGGATGTCGGAGGCCTGCTTGCAGAGCTCGGGATCGCCGACGAACAGCGGCACGATGTGGGTCTCGCTCGACATCACGGGCAGGCCCGCGGCGCTCAGGATCGCCTTGACGCGGGCGGCGCGGTCCTGATGCCGTTCGCGCTCCCAATTCGAGGTCTTCAGGTGCCGGATCGCGGCGGTCGCGGCCGAGCAGATCGCCGGCGGCAGCGCGGTCGTGAAAATGAAGCCCGGTGCATAGGACCGCACGGCATCGATGATTTCGGCCTTGGCCGCGATGTAGCCGCCAAGGCAGCCGAAGGCTTTCGCGAGCGTGCCTTCCAGAACGTCGATGCGGTGCATGACCCCGTCGCGCTCGGCGATGCCGCCGCCGCGCGGCCCGTACATGCCGACCGCGTGCACCTCGTCGACATAGGTCATCGCGCCATAGCGCTCGGCGAGATCGCAGATCTTGGCCAAGGGGGCGACATCGCCATCCATCGAATACAGGCTCTCGCAGGCGATCAGCTTGGGCCGGTCCGGTCCCGCGGCGCGCAGCAGCTCTTCCAGATGCGCCAGGTCGCTGTGGCGGAAGATCTGACGCTCGCAACCGGCCTGACGAACGCCCTCGATCATCGAGTTGTGGTTGAGCGCGTCGGAGAGAATGAGGCAGTTCGGGATGAGTTTGGCGAGGGTTGCGATGCCGGTCTGGTTCGAGACGTAGCCCGAGGTGAACAGCAGCGAGGCTTCCTTGCCGTGCAGATCGGCCAGTTCCTGCTCGAGCTGCACCAGCGGATGGTGCGTGCCCGCGATATTACGGGTGCCACCGGCGCCGGTGCCGACCCGGGTCGCGGTCTCGACCATGGCCCCCACCACCTTCGGGTGCTGGCCCATGCCGAGATAATCGTTGGAGCACCAGATCACGACGTTGCGCGGCCCCCTCGGCGAGTGCCACACCGCATGCGGGAACCGGCCAGCGATGCGTTCGAGGTCGGCGAAGACACGGTAACGCCGCTCGTCGTGCAGGCGATTGAGGGCGGCTTGGAAGAATTGGCTGTATTCCATCGCAAAACCTGGAGTGGGAGCTGAAGCCGGGCTGGACTCCACCCTTTTTAGAGCGTTTCCAGCTTTACTGTCGAGCCGAAATCGGGCGTTACGCGGGTCTTGATCGGGCGGAAGGGTTGCACGACGTGGGCATCATGCCTTGCATCCGGATCAAGACGCCGTGATCGATCGCGCACCGAACGTTCAGGTGGTCCTGAAGCGAATCACGCCATCGGTGTCCTCGGACGTTAAGCGCCCCTCGACTATCATGTAGTTAACATGGGCGATCAGCTCGCCGGCGGCGAAGCCCATCTGGTGCGGGTCGAGCACATGCTTGTGGAACACCACCGGCACCAATTCCTTCGAGGTTTGCGGGACATCCCGGCAGGCGTCGGCGATCAGACGACAGCGTTCCTCGTGGTGGTCGGCGAGCTGCTTGATGCGCGTCTTCAAGCCGTAGAACGGCACGCCGTGACCGGGCAGCACCAGCACGTCATAGGGCAGGGTGGTGGTGAGGTTCGCCAATGAGGCGAGATATTCGCCGAGCGAGTTCTGGTCGGGTTCGACCGCCCAGACGCTCACATTGGGCGAGATCTTGCTCAGCACCTGATCCGCCGACAGGAATAATTTGTCGGCTGCGCAATACAGCATCACCTGGTCGAGCGCATGGCCGCCGCCGGTGATCACCTTGAAGCGGCGCGTGCCGATCGAAATCTCATCGCCATGGGAGATGCGGCGATAGGACGGCGGCAGCACGGACACCCGCTTCAGATAATCCTGGCCGCTGCCGAGCAGCTTGTCGGTGAGGTTCTCATCCATGCCGTGACGGCGGAAGAACAGCCGCTGCGCGTTGCGCCGCTCCTCGGTGCCGCGGTTCTGGTGGTAGACCGACTGCAGATATTCCACCTGCGACATCTCAAGCGGGCAGTTGAACCGCTCGACGATCCATCCCGCGAGCCCGACATGATCAGGGTGGGAATGCGTCACGATCAGCCGGGTGATCTTCACATGCGACAGCGGGCCTTCGAGCAGCGTGGTCCAGGCGGCGATCGTTTCCTCATTGCCGAAACCGGAATCGACGGCGGTCCAGCCGTCGCCGTCGGCCAGGAGGTAGATGTTCACATGGTTGAGGCGGAACGGCAGCTTCAACCGCAGCCACAGCACGCCGGGCGTCACCTCGACGGCCTGATCCTGCCCCGGGTGCTCTTCCCAGGGGTAGCGCAGCGCCTCGACCGAGGACTGAATCGTGTCTGGCTTCGAATGCATATGCATCGATTAACCGCACCGAGGACGGCGCGCCAGCCTTAAAAAGCGGGATGCGGGTTGCGCCAAACGGCATGGGGTACCTTTTGGGCCGCCGTTCCCCGGCGAGGCTCAGCACCAAGCCCGGAATCTTGAGATTTTCGGGCGACTACACGATGCATGAGCGCGCGGAGGCTCCGCAGGACTATCCGGCGGTGGAGCGGTACCCTAGGAAAGAGCTGGATCGGAATGCGTGATGGCCTACCAGGCGCGCGTATTACGCGTAGGGTGGCTTGAAACGAGCCTCAATCCGCTATCACGTCCCCCTCCAAATCTGGCAGTAGCAACCCGTCCGATGACGCTCCCTAGGGGAGACGAAGGGCGGCTCAAGAAACACCCATAAAACGTGCACAAATCAGCTCGGCTGCTTGGAGAATGCTACCACTCGCTGCTACCATCAGCAATCAGCTATTTTGCTTGCCGCGAACGAACTGAGTGGCAGCGCCTTCGATGAACTGACTCGGTTTCCAGCCGTTTGCCAATTTAGCAGTTAGTCCCTCATCGCTCGCGCCAACTGCGAGGTTGGTCACATAGCTGGCCGCAGCACCAGCAGCGACGCCTAAGCCCAACATTCCTTCAGCGTAACCGAGGGCCGCGCCAACGCCTGCAAAAACCATGAGCTTGGTTGCTTTGAACGGCAACTGCGTCGTCCAACTTCTGTTCGAAAAAACCGCTCTATCGTATTCCTTAAGAAGTGCTCCAGTTGGCGCTTGCTTAGATAGCCAATCCTTAAATTTTCTAGCGTCATCCTGCTCAAGCAAGTCTAAGAGGTCGGAAACACTTCGCTCGCCCGAATTGATGGCCGATCGAAAGGCGCGTCCTTCAAATTCCACACGTTGAAAATAATCAATGTGCTCGCGGGCTGTTACGGCGCGGTTTGCGAGAGAATTGGTGCGAAGCTGCAAAATTGCAGAGTCCGTCTCATC
>WNGJ01001741.1_pt1 | contig 23917 bp, 25 predicted proteins | sample 5400611 | NCBI WGS metagenome assembly WNGJ01 (sample SAMN13153375, study PRJNA577476) | soil metagenome | isolation source: 40 cm soil or saprolite under Garry oak tree replicate 1 | place: USA:California | collected 2016-06-15
TTCTAAAGTCCGTAGCGGATTTATGACGAATTCCGCGTCTGATTCCGTACTTCTCGTTCCTGGTTCTGCGGTGAAATGACTTGCGTCAGAGTTGCTCGACCTTGCAGCCGCGGGTTTTCAGCAATGCGAGAAGTCCGGTTGGTCCACCGATGTGGCCTGCACCGACGACGACGAAACATGTTTGGCCGCTGCGAAGATAGCTGTCGATTTTCGGCAGCCAATTCTGATTGCGCACATCGATCAGGCGCCGGCTGTCCGTTTATTCGAACGGGCATGATCATTTTATTCAGTGGCTCGTAGTAGACCGGCACGGCCTTGTAGCTGGGTAGATGCATCGGAGAACCGTCTCTCGCTGCGCCAAAAACCGATAGCGGCGCGATATAGGCTAGTAATATAGCTATCTTGGCTGCGCGGCACGTGGCGCTCGGATGGAGGCGATGCGCGATCGTGTCTTCAGTGGCCCCGGGACCGGCCGTCTCCAACCTCACAAGCCTGTCGGACAGTCGATAAATTCCCATGGCACGCTGAATCGTTTCGACAGATGTGCAGCGAGCGCTTTTACGCCAAACACTTCCGTCGCGTAATGTCCGCCCAAAAGAAGATTGATCCCAAGTTCTTCGGCAGCAACTGCGGCCCAGTGCGGCGCTTCACCGGTAACGAACGTGTCGATGTTTTCCTCTGCCACCCGATAAATCTCCGATCCGGCGGCTCCGGTTACAATCCCGATGGCTCGCGCCTTTTTCGGCCCGAAATCGAAAACTTTTACCGAACCATTCAACGCCTTTTGCAATTTCCGAACAAGTTCACGCCGCGACATTGAGCCGCGCAGTCTCAGACCGACCGGCTGACCTTTGTCTTCCAGGAACGGCTGCGGGGCTTTTAAGCCAAGCGCAGCCGAAAGCTGTGCATTATTTCCGACCTTTGGATGGATATCGAGAGGGAGATGCGCGCTGTAGAGCGCGATGTCATTTTCGAATGCAAACCGCAGTTGCCGGCGCAACGCGCCTCGAATCGCCTGCAGTCCAGGCCAGAACAAGCCGTGGTGCACAATCAACAGATCGACCTGTCGCTTTTGAGCTTCGGTCAATACGCGGGTCGAAACATCAACCGCCGCGCCGATCAGCGTGACCCGGCCCGAATTTTCGATCTGGAGCCCGTTAAGCGCGTTATCCCAATCGCCTATTTCTCCAATGCGCAAAAAGTCGTCGGTATAATTGACCACGTCAGAGAGTGCCGGCATGGCGCGAGTGTAGCGGGTTTGTTTCAAACGCCGAGGCAAAACACACATCCTCGGTGCTGCGAATGTCTCTACGCAGTTACCGCAAAAATCATCACGCGGCCTTCGATGCCGCTGACTTCCTGCGGAGGCAGTTCCTCGAACGTGAACCAATCACGTAACTGATCGCGCACTGCGGCGGTGACGAGCAGAGGTCTGCCGACCCTCTTGGTCAGGCCTTGCACGCGCGATGCGACGTTCACAGTGTTGCCAATGGCAGTGAACTCCAGCCGTTGGGGCGAACCGATGCTGCCCACAATTGCCGGACCTGAATGAATTCCAATTCCAATTTGAATCGGCGCGCGCCCCTGCACTGAAAGTTTCTCATTTAACTCGTTCACTGCCGCCAAAATTCCGCGTCCGGCCGACACAGCATCGCGGGCGTGATTCGAATCCGAGTCGCCTGCGCCGAAGATTGCCATGAAACCGTCGCCCAAATATTTATTGACCATGCCGCGATGTTCTTCCTCAACTGCGCGCACACTCACCCGGAAAAAATGGTTCATGATTTCCACGATTTCAGCAGGTGGTGATGCATTCGCGCGGGCGGTCCACGAACGCATATCAACGAACATGACTGTAATTTCCTCTTCGACGCCGCTTAATCCCGGGTCGCGCGCCAGGATTCGTTCCGCCGCGCGTCTGCCGACATGGAGGCCGAACGTCTGGCGCAATTTTTCCTTCTCCCGGAGCTCTTGCACCATCTGATCGAACTCACAGAGCAACTGGCCAAATTCGTCCGCGCGTCGGGCGCCCGCGCGGCCAAGATCGACACTCAGGTTTCCGCGCGAGACCGCGTCGGCGGCGGCGCGCAGTTTATCAATTGGTTTTGCCACGAGCCGGCTCATCATCACCGCAGTGAACATTCCGAACGCGATTCCGATTACGCCCACGAACACGGCCAGCCATGCCTCGTTCGTTGCCGGTGACCGCGGTGCCACCAACAGCAACAACAGCGAAGCGATTGGACAAATGGACGCGGAAACCGCCCATACGATCCCGCGACCGCGCAGCGAGAGAGTGAAGATGTTCGGCGTGCGATCGGCGCGCGCGTCGCGGAAGAAAAAGGGAAACGTTCCCCACTGACTGGCAAGCTCGACCAAAAAAAAGGAATGTGTGACCGCAATGAAACCTGAAACACAGAACGAAATCGGCAGATGCCACAGCAAGCGCGGATCCAATGGATTTTGGACTTGAAGCAGCGCGCCAGTAAAGACCGGTATGCACAGGAACCAGGCGACGCCGCAAATCGCCGCTGCAAACCACGGCAAATGAATCAAACGCCGGCGCGCCTGCGTCAGTTCCTGGAGCGGGACTGTTTGGCCGCCGACATCGGGCTGAAGGCGATCAAGTAGACCGCGGAATGAAAAAATTCGTTTCAACCACAGATAGACTCCAACGGGGTAAACCACCGCGTTGTAAACGACGACCGTGTCGAAGAAACGCTGTCGGAGCGCAGCTGTGAGCATTGGCTCTATAACGGTTGCGTTGTACCAAATGTTAAACGCGCTCCCGAGAATCTGTGGAATCACGGGCGCCAGAGCGGTCAGCACAAGGCCGTAACGTGAGCGTGCGGTGCTGCTCTCAATTTCGCTGGCCACAAGATTGAGGTCGTTTGATCTTCACCTAACTTGTCGCGCAAATCTCAAATCCCAAGTTCCAAATCCGTCGTCAATCCGTTTCGGGTTTTGGGTTTTGCGATTTGGAGCCTGCTGCCTTCAGCAGCGTCCATGGCTTAAAATAATCCAGGAGAATTAACCGACTGCGATTCTGTTGTGCGCATTCGCGTTGCACCCGAGAAAAATCCGTGAGCGGCCCGAACTGAAATCCGGCGTTCAACGGCCGGAAGAAATTGTCCTGGTGACTCGGCAAGATATAACGCGGTTGTAAGCGCTCTAGTGCGGCGTGCAATCGTGCCCGTGAATCCGGCAATGCCACCCCGAGAATGGCCAGATCCATGCGGTGATTACCCGACTGGTTAGGTGGCAACTGCTCCGGTGTTCCTCCAGAATCAATGTAAATGCGCTGGCCGTTCACTTCGATCAGAAACGCGAGCGGTTCGCCACAATTCCAATCGGCGGCGCGATGCGGCATATTTACCCGCGCGGCTGGTCGATCAAAAGGCACTTTACCGAAGAGCCGATCGTGCTTCGCAGGTAGCACGCGAATTGTCCACGGACCGATTCGTCGCACATCTCCAGGTTTTACCGGGTCACCGGAAGATGCACCAGCGCGCTTCGCAAGATCGACGCTGGATGCGGATGCAATGAGCCGCGCCCTTGTCCTTGCCATTATGAGAGGGACATCGAGCAGATGATCGAAATGTCCGTGCGTGACCAGAACCGCGTCAGGGTATGACGCGAGATGGCGCAGTCCATCGTTGATGCAAGAGACGTTCGGTTGAATGCGCGAATCGACCGCGACACTCAACAAGTCCACGCGCGAGAAGTAAGGATCGACAAGCAACGCGCGTCCTTTGAATTCGAACTGGTAACCGTTGGTACCGAGGTAAGTCACGCGCACGCCGTTGCGAGCAGTTCTGCTCGAATCGCTCACAACGAGTTGAGCATAACGATCGAGACCTCCGGCGAATGCTTGCGCCGATAACAGGAACAACAGCACAAGACGCACTTGCCATGAATAACAGAGCAGATTTTCTACACAACAAATGTAAGTCAGGTTTCGAGCCTGATAACAGATTCATCGTGGCGGCCCTGTCTCGTCAGCGAGTCCTCTGCCGCCGATTCGCGCATACGGAATAATCACGGGCGTCTCTGTGCTTGACGAATTCCGCGCGGCTGGTGACCTTCGATTAGTATGAATGTGGAATATACGGATGCCCCGACAGCTGCGCTTGAAGCGACCACGGGCGATAACATGCCCTGCCCGTATTGCGGGCATCTCCTGCCGAAAGAGGCGGAACGCTGCGACCGCTGTGATTGGGTGCGCGGCGCAACACAAACGGCTGAAGCCAAAGCGAGCGACGCGGTCGCGGTGATGTTCAGCATCGTTCCAGGCCTGGGACACATCTATAAGGGACACATCCTGGCAGGTCTTCTCTGGATGATTGGCGCGATCCCTGTCGGAATTTTTGTTTTCCTCGCTGCGTTCGCTTCCGCCGGCTGGGGTCTTGGCCTGTTTTTCTTCTATCTCGCCGCAGCGATGCTTCATGCCTACGGGATTGAGGACCGGGTCGTGCCGCCGAAGGAAGACGAAGGCGAAGAGTATTAGCAGCGTCCCATCCTTGCATCGTGAATCGCAAGTCGGTTCACGAATTTCGATTGAAAGCCTGGCCGTTGCAGCTCGAATTACGAATTCTGCGTAAGTGCAGCGTGAATTTCTTCCAGGATTTCGCGCATGCCGTAGCGGAATTTCCAGTTTGGATAATGCGCCTGGAACTTTCGCACGTCGCTGATCCACCAGATGTGGTCGCCGATCCGGTTCGCTTCTTCGTAGCTCCATCTTAATTTTTTTCCGCTGATCTGTTCGCACATCGCGATGGCTTCGAGCATTGAACAGTTGCTGTGCCGGCTACCGCCGATGTTGTAAACTTCGCCCGGTCGCGGCGATCCGATGAATTCGGCGAAGGCTTCGACCAAATCGAAGCTGTGGATGTTGTCGCGCACCTGTTTGCCTTTGTAGCCGAAAACACGATACGGTCTCCCGCTCACGGCACAGATCATCAGGTAAGAGAGAAACCCATGTAGCTCGGTGCCGGCGTGCGCCGGGCCAGTGAGACAACCGCCGCGAAACGATATCGTCGGCATTCCGAAATATCTCCCATATTCCTGAACCAGAATATCTGCGGCGACTTTGGATGCGCCAAAGAGCGAATGTTTCGTGTTATCGATGCTCATTGTCTCGGAAATACCAGCCCCGTACTCGTGACCGGGCTCGATTTCCCAGCGTTTCTCCAGTTCGCGCAACGGCAAGTGGTTCGGTGTGTCGCCATAGACCTTGTTCGTGGAAGTAAAAATGAACGGAGCCTCTGGAGAAAACTTTCGCGCTGCCTCGAGCAGATTCAGGGTGCCATTGGCGTTCACGGTGAAATCAGTCTGCGGATCGCGCACAGCCCAGTCGTGTGACGGTTGCGACGCGGTATGCACGACGGCTCCAATGCCGCCGCGATGCTGCTTGAACAGATCCAGCACTGCGTTGGCATCGCGAACGTCGATGTCGTGATGTTCGTAACCGCGAATATTCGCAATCAGATCGTCGCGCGTTTTCCTGGTAGAGGCTTCGACGCCGAAGAATTCCGCCCGCATATCGTTGTCGATCCCAACCACGCGCGCGCCGTCTCTAGCGAAGCGCTTTACGCTCTCCGAGCCAATCAATCCCGCAGAACCTGTGACGATGATCGTGCGCACGATGACCCGTTTAACGATAGCGCGGTCTTACTCTTCGATGATCCATGTCACTTCGCCTGCGGAAGGGTCCACTCGCGCCGCGGGAAATTGTTGGTCGCGTTCGAGCACGCGCTCGATTAGCTGAGGATCTTTTGACGCGCCGACGAGAAACAAAATCTGCCGCGCATGATTGATGAGCGGGAATGTGAACGTCAACCGCCAGGCGTTCAATCTGGGAACAAAGTTTGCCACGACTTGACAGGAAGTCTCTTCCAGCGCAGCGGTCCCCGGAAAAAGCGATGCAGTGTGGCCATCGTCGCCGAGGCCCAGAAGAATGAGGTCGTGCTGATATATTGATTCACCGCGCCCGGCAGCGATGGCGTCGAGTTGCTGTGTGTACTGCTGTGCGGCGATTTGCGGATCGATTTCTCCGCGCATGCGCATTATCGATTTCTGGGGAACGGCGGCAGGCACAAAAAGATTTTCGCGCGCCATACTGAAATTGCTTTGCGGATCATCCGGCGGCACGCAACGCTCGTCCCCGAATGTGAAGCGAACCGACTCCCAACGAAAATCACGCGTCCCCGATGCAATATGAGCGTAAACAGGTGCGGGCGTATGTCCGCCCGAGAGCGCGATCCGAAACTCGTTGCGCTCAGCGATGGCTTTGCGCGCTTGCTCGAGAATGAACGCCGCGGCATCAACGACGAAATCCTTGGTGCGAGTGATTTTAACAATAGCCATAGTCAAAGAACTCTCACGCGTTGCATTGGATCGTAGCGTGGGCGCGCGGCGCCGACCGAACGCCGGAGCGCGGCGTCGCTACCTCAAATGGCACAGTGCGACTGGCCGCGCTTTTGCAAGTAACGCTGATGATATTCCTCCGCGCGCCAGAATTTCGATGCCGGCTCGATCTGCGTCACGATTGGACGATTGAAACGGCCGCTTTTTTTCACTTTTTCTTTCGAAGCAGCCGCCGCCGATTCTTGCTCGGGTGAATGATAAAAAATCACGGAGCGATATTGCGCTCCCACATCCGGGCCCTGCCGGTTCAACGTAGTGGGGTTATGATTCGACCAGAAAACTTCCAGGAGTTGGTCATAGCTGACTTGTGACGGGTCGAATTCCAGTTCCAGAACCTCGGCGTGTCCAGTCTTGTCGGTGCAAACGTCCTGGTATGTGGGATTTTCTTGTGTTCCACCCGCATACCCCACGCTCGTGGACAAAACACCTTTCACATTACGGAAAATTTCCTCCACGCCCCAGAAACATCCCGCGCCGAATGTCGCTTTCTCCGTTTGCATGCGAAGACGATGAGACCATTACATCACATGCGCAACCAAATGCTTGCCGCCATTCGCGACTTGACTTGCCTGCACTGGTCTCATTTTCATGGCACTTAAGTCCAATAGCGCCCAGTTACGATCGCTGCTATTGCAAATGCCTTAACCGTAATGAACAACTCCGCCACTACCATACAGCAGGTTCGTCCGCTCCTGCCGGTTCGACTTTTCAATGGATTTGGCGCACTGCTGGAAAAGGCGCGAATTCGATCAACTCCGATCATCGCGGCGGACTTGATCGGGACTGCCAAACGACGCTGTGGACTCGATGATTTTGGTGAGGGCGAGTTTTTTGAAGCGCTGTCGCGCTTGCTTGATTCCTGCCGGGATGAGGCACGGCTTAATCTGATCGGAAAAATTGCTCTGAAGGTCGATGTTTTGCAGGCGTTATGCGCGCGTCTCAAAATGGAGCGGGACCGTCAGCTTCACCCAAACATTTCGCGCCAGGAAATCCGCAAGCCGCTGTTTATTGTCGGATTGCCTCGCAGCGGCACCAGCGTGCTGCACAGACTGCTGGCCGCGGACCCGGAACATCGAGCTCCTCTGATGTGGGAAGTGAGGTCGCCATCGCCACCTAATCGCGTGCGTGAGAAGCGCCGGATTCAGCAGGCGGCGCAGAGTTCTAACTTCTTTAACTGGATCGTGCCTACGTTCCGCTACGTGCACGCAATAGGTCCAGAAGTCCCACAGGAGTGCGTGAGCCTTATGACGCCGACATTTTTGAGCGATCAGTTCGATGCAATGTATTATGTGCCATCGTACCGCGCCTGGTTTTTTCAGCAGGATTTGCGGCCAGCCTACGAATTTCACCGCCGGTTCCTGCAACATCTACAGTTCCGGCGGGCGGCCCGCCGTCGTTGGATACTGAAAGCGCCCACTCACATGTCTGCCATGCCGGCGTTGCTGTCGGTCTATCCGGATGCGCTGTTCGTGCAGACGCACCGGACGCCGCTCGATTCCATGGCATCGGTGTCGAGTCTGATGACGATCCTTCGCAGTGCGTTCAGCGACGCCGTTGACCCGGTCACTTTGTGCCGTGAAGCAATCGATTACTGGTCCGACGCCATCGGGAAATTTTTGCCTGAACGCGATCGACTGGCCGACAACCGCATTTGCGACATCAAATATGACGAGATTCGTTGCGACCCCATCAGCGCGGCCGGGCGAATTTACGAATATTTCGGCTGGTCACTATCACGCGAAGCAGAGCAGCGCATGCGCTCTCTGGTTGCAATCCAGGCCGACAGATTATCCGCCAACCACCGATACGATTTGTCGCAGTTTGGTTTCACCTCGGCTGAAGTGCTCCATGCCTTCGCACCGTATTGCCAGCGGTTTGGTTTTTGGCATTCCGCTCGTGCGCAGCAGAAGCAACCAGCTCGCTCGATTGCGTGATCCAATCGAGGAGCAACTCTTCGGGAATGATCTTCGAGGTTTGCCGTGTAATTCGCGCCGATCATCCGAGTTTGCCGGGTCATTTTCCCGGCGCGCCTCTTGTCCCGGGAGTCGTAATTCTCGATGAAGTGCTCGAAGCGCTGATTGAGTGGCGTCGGAACTCCAAGCTCACCGGCATACGAACAGTGAAGTTTCTTGCGCCTCTGAAACCGGAGCATCCATTCACGATTTGTCTGTCGGCAGACGATCCGCGCCCCGGGGAAGTGAATTTTTGCTGTCGCGCAGAAGACCGCGTAATAGTCGAAGGTCGACTTGAAGTTGTTTGGGAAGCAACATGACTTGGTGAACGCGGCCGCATTCGACGCGCATAAATTTGAGACCGGGCCGAGCCACCCGCGCCTTGCCGACTATCTCAAGGAATTTCCCCCCGCGATATTCAGTGAGCATTTGTACCAGAGCATTGAACTGATGGAGCGTTACAGCATCGAAGTAGCTGTAAACTTGTTAGGCCAATTAAACCTGACGGAACAGCTCGGCGGGTGGCGCTCAGCCGACGAGCTTTGCAGGCTGTGTCGTTTTCAGCCGCGTTTCAGACTTGCGCTACAGTGGATCCTGGCACGCCTGGTCGAAACGGGGTGCCTCGAGGTCAAAGTTGATGGTGAAAGCCGCGCGTACCGTTTGCGGAAGATGCCATCCGAACCTGATCTTACACACCTCCGGGTACTCGGACTCAACATTGATCCCGGTAACGCGGCGACATTTGATCTTTTGGATCTCGCAGCAAGCCTTTATCCCGCCGTTGCGACTGGTCAGCAAAACGGCGATGAGAACCTGTTCGGGCCACAAGGCATACCGTTTTGGCTCAACTATTTTAACAACGACAATTTGACCTATGCAGTAAACAACTGGGTAGGTGCGGCTGCAGCCGCCAATCATCTTGCCTCACAGCCACGATTGCAAATCCTGGAAGTCGGGGCGGGCACAGGCAGCGCCACAGAAATTCTACTGCACCTACTCGATGAACGGGGCCTTTTGCCGCGACTTGAGCGTTATCTCATCACCGAACCGAACGCGTACTTCCGGCGCTGCAATCAACGCAAGTTGGCAGCGCAATACCCGAACCTCCCCTTGGAATGGGCGCCGCTGGACCTCAATGTGCCGTGGAACACTCAAGAAATCGCTTCAGCAGGATTCGACCTCGTCTATGCCGTTAACGTGATGCACATTTCGAAAAACCTCCTTTTTAGCCTGAATCAAGCGCGCTTGGCCCTGGGTGTTGGTGGCTGGCTCGTGCTTGGGGAATGCCTGCGACCGTACGAAAATCAGCCGATCTATCCGGAATTAATGTTCCAGATCCTGGACAGTTTTAGTAGCGTCGAAACAAATCCGGAGTTTCGCCCGAATCCGGGTTTTTTGACTGCAGAACAATGGCGGCGCGCTTTTGTGCGGGCGGACCTGAGGCATCCGAAGGTAGCCCCGAACGTCGAGGCGATCCGCGAGATTTATCCGCATTTTTTCACCGGCGCCATCTGTGGACAGAAAACGGCGACCGCAGCATGACGCCACAAGTTGTTGGAACGAAACGATCGGAGGCAAATCGCTGGGTGGGTTTGCAGGAGCGCGGCACGCCGGCTTCGCTGGAAGTGATCGCATGGATAGCAGAGCGGGTCGGTCGGCGGGTAGCGAGACTCTTGTTGTATCCGATCACGCTTTACTTTATGACGACGGCGCACGCAGCGCGTCGGGCTTCTTACGAATTCCTGAAGCGGGCGCGAGGACGTTCAGTCCGTTGGTGGCACGTGTTGCACCATTTTTTTTACTTTGCTGCCACGATTCTGGACCGCGTTTATTTGCTGCGCGGTGAATTCGACCGGTTCTCTATCCCAATTCACGGAAAAGAAATGTTGCAGCGCCAGAAGGAAGCCAGCAGGGGCGGCATCTTGCTAGGCTCTCACCTCGGCAGCTTCGAAGTGTTACGCGCACTTGGAGTGATGCAGGGAGGTTTTCCACTCAAGGTGCTGATGGACACCAGGCATAACCAGAATATCAGCCGGTTTTTCGACGCACTAAATCCCACGATTGCGGGCACAGTTATCGCACCTGATCGGCCGGATACATTGATCAAGATCAGAGAGAGCCTCGATGCCGGCTGCTTTGTCGGGATGTTAGGCGATCGCGTTTTCGGCGCCGATAAGACAAGCCGCTGTCAATTCCTTAGCGCGCCTGCCACTTTCCCGGCTGGTCCGATCGTGCTTGCAGCCATGATGCATTGTCCTGTGGTTTTGTTCTTCGGCTTGTACCGCGGCGGCAACCGCTACGAAATTTATTTCGAACATTTCGCCGACGAAATTCGCCTGGATCGGGAGCGGCGCGCCGAAGAGATCCAGTCCTGGATGCAGCGCTATGTCACGCGGCTCGAGCACTACTCAGCTCTTGCGCCTTACAATTGGTTTAACTTCTATCCATTTTGGGATAGGATTGCCCCTCGTTGAAAAGTCAAAGCGTTAAAGCGTCGATTGGTCATTCTGAGCGGAGCGAAGCGAAGGTTCTCACAATCACTTTAACCTCATGTACATCCCAAAATCGGAGATTCGCACGCTGATCCCCCACTCTGGTTTGATGTGCCTGCTGGATGAAGTCACGCAGTGGGACGATAGATCGATTGTGTCCATCACTAACACGCATCGCGATCCAGCGAACCCTTTGCGCCGCCAAGGGCGCTTATCGGCCGTGCACGCTTTCGAATACGGCGCGCAAGCGGCAGCTGTTCACGGCGGTTTGCGAGCACGTGCAGCGGGCACGATCGCGCCACCGGGATATTTGGCTGCGCTGCGGGACGGACGGTTATACGTTACACGACTGGATTACATCCATCTGCCACTTCGGATTTGCGCCAGGCATCTGTTCGGCGAGGGCGCAAACACGGTTTACGAATTTATTGTATCGGCGGCCACTGTTCTCGTAGCCGAAGCCCGAGTCACGATCGTCGAACGCGCGTAAGACTGCGTAACGCAGAGCTGAGCATTATCTGTGGCCACCGCCCTGTGGGCGGTCCAACGAGTTAGGCAATTACGGCTGGCTACAGATCACATTACGATGCCACCATCGACGCACAACACCTGCCCGGTTATGTAAGCAGCTTCCGGCGATGCGAGGAAGGCCACCGCAGCGGCAATGTCCTCTGGTGTCCCGGTTCTCCCGAGCGGGATTTTGCTGTGAATCGCATCCTTTATTTTTTCGGACAGCCCGGCTGTCATGTCGGTGATAACAAAACCCGGCGCCACCGCATTCACGGTGATGTTGCGGCTGGCTAGTTCGCGTGCGAGCGATTTGGTAAAGCCGATCAACCCTGCCTTGCTCGCGCCGTAGTTTGTCTGCCCGGCATTGCCCATCAAACCAATCACAGAGCTGATATTGATGATGCGGCCATTGCGTTGTTTGGTCATCGCACGAACAAGCGCATGGGTAAAACTAAACGCGCCGCGCAAGTTAGTGTTGATAACATCGTCCCAATCTTCCAGCGACATGCGCATCGCGAGCGCGTCACGCGTAACGCCGGCGTTGTTGACCAGAATGTCTGAGCGGCCAAAATCCTCCAAAATTCGGGCACCGATTTTTTGGACGGCCGCGTGATCTGCGACATCGACGGCGTACGCTTTCGCCGCGTCGCTCCGTGTGTCGTTGATTTCATTCTTAGTCTTCGTCGCATTTTCTTCGCTTCGGCTCACACACGCCACACGCGCGCCTTCGCTCGCCAAGCGCAAAGCAATTGTTCGCCCGATGCCCCGGCCTGCGCCAGTGACGATGGCAACTTGACCTTCAAATCTCATGTCGTTGTGCACTTGTAATCACTAATGCCCACGAATAAACACGAATTTGGCGTTTCTCGTGTGCCGAAGCAGATTCCATCAGCGGTGGGTCGCCACGTAAGGCGAGGAAACCTATTCCACCGCTCCATAACGGCGCTGCCGTCTCCCGAATTCTTCCACGGCAGCAAATAGATCCTCTTTCGTAAAATCGGGCCACAACTTCGGCGTGATGTACAACTCAGTGTATGAAGTTTGCCAGAGTAGAAAATTTGACAGACGCATTTCGCCGGAGGTGCGGATTAGGAGGTCGGGGTCAGGATAGTAGCGGGTGTAAAGATGTTTGCTGAACATTTCGACATCGACCATCGCCTTGTCGATGTGACCGAGTTCGATCGCACGCAGCAAACTCTTGATGCCGTCGATTATCTCTAGGCGTCCGCCGTAGCTGAGCGCCAAAATGAGGGTGAGACCGGTGTTTCCGGCGGTCTGCTCGATCGTGGTGTGAAGTCGCTCCTGCGCACTCTGCGGCAGATCGGTTAACCGGCCAATCGCTTGAAGGCGCACATTTTTCTCAAGCAATTCCGGTGTTTTCTCCTTCAGAAATTTTTCCAACAAACGCATCAGCGCAATGATCTCAGTTTTCGGACGCTGCCAGTTTTCAGCAGAAAAAGCATAGAGAGTCAGATATTCCACTTTCAATTCGCCGCAGCCTTCAACGCATTCCCGAACTGCCTGCGCACCGGCTTCGTGGCCTTTAATGCGGGAAAATCCGCGCAACTTCGCCCAACGGCCGTTGCCGTCCATGATGATGGCGATGTGGCGGGGAACTGTTTTGATTCTGGCAGACATTTAGCAGCCTTATATCTGCAATTTGTTGCCGAGAGGCAAGTAGCGTGGGTCGCTAATGACGAAATCCGAATGACGAAGCCAGAAGGAATGCCGAATGATCAAATGATGAAGGTTTCATTTTCGCAATTCGTGATTGTTTCCACATTCGACATTGGTGCTTCGTCATTTCGTGAACGCGAAGTGGGTTCAGTTTTTTTCAAATGCGTCGCGTCGGTCGCCCAAGGCATGCGTTCAAAGAATGATCGTCTGACCGCGCGCGGGTCCAACGCTGACCAGCGACAACTTTGCCCCGGTCAATTCAGAGATATATCTCACATACTTTCTGGCAGCCGAAGGAAGCTGCGAAAACTTTCGTGCCGCGTGAATTGATGTTTTCCAGCCGGGGATTTCTTCGTAGACCGGTTCACAGTTTCCCAACTGACTCGCGTCACACGGCGGAACAGCCAAGCGTTTGCCGTGTAGCTGATACGCAACGCAAACGCGAATGGGATCGACTTTATCCAGTCCATCGAGATTCGTGATGGCGATTTCGTCAATACCGTTGATCATGCCTGCGTAACGAGTGGCTACGGTATCGAACCAGCCGCATCGGCGCTTGCGCCCGGTCGTCGCGCCAAATTCGCGTCCCAAATTGTGGAGCATCTGCGCTAATTGCGCGTCCTCAGTAGGCAATGCGCCGTCGCCTACCCGGGTCGAGTACGCTTTCATCACGCCCACAACGCGATCCATGCGATGCGGCGGCACCCCGGTGCCTGTGCACGCGCCGCCCGCTGTCGTGTTTGAGGAAGTCACATACGGATAGGTGCCATGGTCGATATCGAGGAACGTTCCTTGCGCGCCTTCAAACAATATTTTTTTGCCGCGCTCCATCGCCCGATGCAGGTAAACCACCGTGTTCGTAACGTAGGGCCGCAATTTTTCGCCGGCTGCAAGATAAAGTTTGTTCACATCGCGAAAACTGATCGGCTTCGCACCTAACGCCTGAAGGATTCTGTTGTTCTCAATGATTTTAGCTTGCAATTTTTTCGAGAAAACAATCGGCTGCATCAGGTCGGATACGCGCAGTCCTGTGCGCGCTGCTTTATCGCCGTAGGCCGGGCCAATTCCCCGTTTCGTGGTTCCAATGCGGCCGCGCCGCAGCTCGCGTTGCTCATCGAGCAACCGGTGATACGGCAGAACGAGATGCGCGCAATCGCTGATGAGCAAATTGCTGTGTATCGTGATTCCCAATTGACGCAAACCATCCAGTTCGGCCACGAGCGCGACCGGATCGATCACGACGCCGTTTCCGATCACGCACACTTTGCCGCGCCGGAGAATTCCGGACGGAATTAAATGTAGCACGTATTTCACGCCGCCGTGGATGACCGTGTGCCCGGCATTATTCCCGCCCTGGCTGCGAACAACGATATCTGCGCGAGCAGTCAGCACGTCGATAATCTTGCCCTTGCCTTCATCGCCCCACTGCATCCCGATCAAAATTGTGTTGGCCATATGAAATCAGAAATAGGCAAAAAATTTTCCCGACGCATCCTGCGGGACGCAGTCGGGACTTGCCCACAGATAATAAGTTAGTGGAATCCCCACGCAAGAAATTTTGCGTCCTGTGACAGCTCCGGCCGTTGAATGCTACGGACAGCGCGCTGTCTTTTTCCCCGAAAGTTTTCGGGGCAACGCGGCGTCCCCGCCACTCACCTTCCCGACGGAGAGGGGCTTGGCGGCTCTCTTCCCGATTCCATCATCGTCGGCCGAACTGGGCCGATCCCCTCGAGAGTTGTGCTTCGCGATTTCGTCGAACCCGATGAGCTCCTTTGCTCGACCGGTATTTGTCTTTTCACCGGCCTGGCAGTTTCAGCAACAGTCGGATTCAGCGCTGGAGCGCTTTCGACATCAGCTTCGCGCGCTTTCGTCGGCTTCGAAACGGATTGGTCGTTCGATCCTCCCGCAGCGCGCGCCCCAGCGGCTCGCATTTCTTCAAGCGTAAGCGCTCCAGGGGTAGACTTCTTCTCGCGCGACTTGGATTTTCGTGGCTTCGCCGCAGGCGTCTCGAAGGGCAGTTCCTCGGAAGGCTGGACTGTTTGCTTTGGAGCTTCCGGTGGTTGCCTCAGAGGTTCGGGTTTTTTTTCGCGAGCAACGATTACTTCCTGCGCATGTAATTTCCCGATGATAATGACACTGCAGAGCAATAAGGGGAAAAATCGTCTCAGCATGATGCCGCCTGGCAAACGAATGAACCCATTCACTAGCCCTCGCTCATTAACGTTGCCGAATTAACCAGCTGGACGCTGTACCTGAATTACCGGCAAGGGAAAACGCAGCCGCAATTCGTTTTCCAAATAAATTTCAACGTGATGCATCCCGTATTGCTGAAATTGCACGCCGCCAAAATAATGGACGTTGGTGGCGTGGCCTTCCATCTCTTTCAATACGAATTCGACTTCCGCCTGGGCGATTACCTGCTGTTCATCAATCCCGACGATGCGGGCTCTTTGGCGAAACTTGCCGGAGCCGCTGCACCAGCGCGTCCAAATACAAAGCCGAAAATAATTGATCGGCAACGCTGGGGCCGGGATCACGCTCAACACGCCGATGAGGCTCTGCATGCCATTGACTTCGCATCGGATATCCTCGCAAATGACTGCGCTTTGCAGGTCTGGAAGAATAGCATCCGTTTCCATCGTCAACTGATCATATCATTCCGCGCATCAACAGCGCCAACAATCCAAGACCAAGCACAATCCGGTAAACCGCGAATGGCGCAAATCCCCGCGCGCGCACCCAGTTCATGAACCATGCGACCACTGCCAACGCGATGAAAAATGAAATGACAAATCCAATTGCGAGCACGATCCATTCATGCGGCGTGATCGTGAGAGGCGCAATCTCGGCTTCGTGATGATGCGGTATCACGGACTTTAGAAAATCGTAGCCGGTGGCCACAGCCATTGTCGGCATTGAAAGAAAAAACGAAAACTCGAGCGCCGCCGGACGCGACATGCCGGCAATTTGACCGGCTGCGATCGTGGACATTGAACGCGACGTTCCCGGGAAAACAGCGGAGAGAATTTGCGCCGCTCCGATCCAGATCGCCTGCGGCAGGGTCATCTCCTCCATGTGCGTTGTTCGCGGCCGCGTAAAAACGGCGTCAACAATCCACATGATGATTCCGCCAATCAGCAGCGCCAGGGCCATCACCCACAGACTTTCCAAGTTTTTGCCGATGATTTTAGCCAGCGCCCACGCCGGAATCGCGGTCACGACAAATGCGATGATCGTAAGACTCAATGGATGCGTGACGATGGTGCGATCCCCGCGTTCTCCCTCCGGAAAGGTACGAACAAACTTCACGATGCGGTGCCAAAAATACACTGGTAAAGCGAGGATGGCTCCGAGCTGGATCACAATCGTGTACATCTTCCAGAAGCCATCTTGCAGGTCGATGTGCAGGAACGCTTCGCAAATGCGCAAATGCGCGGTCGAGCTCACAGGAAGAAATTCGGTTAGTCCTTCGACGATCCCGAGAAAGGCAGAAAGCAAGTAGTCGTGCATTCGCTGGATGGTTGAACAGTTAAAAGGTTAAAAGGCTAAAATGGGCGAATGTTTAAAAAATTGATCTGCCACAGCGCGCGATATCCCTTCGTTGTACTTTTTAACTGTTTAACTTTTCAACTATTTTAACAGTATCAGCGTTCCGCGCTCATAACGCCTCCATCCCCCGTTCACCGGTCCGAATGCGCACCGCTTCTTCGACTTCGGTCACAAAGATTTTGCCATCGCCAATTTTCCCAGTCTTCGCTTTTTCCAGAATTGCCTCAACCGCGCGTTGCGCGCGATCATCGGCGATGACGATCTCGAATTTGATTTTAGGAAGGAAATCCACCGTGTACTCGGTGCCGCGATAAATTTCGCTGTGACCCTTCTGGCGACCAAATCCTTTCACCTCGCTCAGAGTCATTCCTTCGACACCTACGGCCATTAGCGCTTCCCGCACCGGCTCAGCTTTGAAGGGCTTAATAATCGCCTCGATTTTCTTCACGGCGCCAAATTAAACCTGCCTGCGTCCGAAATGGCAAGCGCGCGGGATTAAATCGAGATCAAAATGACCGGTCACAATTCTAGGCCGGGCCTAGGCCGCGCCATCAAAGTTTGCGGCCGAATTTTTTCTCTAATTCGGCCAGCGAAATCTGGATCATCGTTGGGCGGCCGTGCGGACAGCAGTAGGGCAGATCGCAATCGAGCAAATCCCGGATCAACTTTTCCACTTCGGGATAGCGCAATGGATCATTCGCTTTGACAGCATGACGACAAACGGTTTTTGCGATCATTTCTTCGCCCAAACGCATCGCTGAAGCGCTGTTACCGGTGCCTTTCAGATCGTCAATTACTTTGCGCATGAATTGCGCCGCATCGGACACGCTCAAAAAACTGGGAAGACTATCAATTTTAAAGTTGTCCGGCCCGAAGCTCTCGATTCCGATTCCCATCCTTTGCAGCGTTGAGAGGTTGCGCTCGATCCAATCGGCGTCACGCGGCGGCACATCGAAAGTTTGCGGCAGAAGCAGCTTCTGCGTCGGAACGCCCTGCTCTTCCATTCTGCGCCGCAATTCTTCGAACAGGATGCGCTCGTGCGCCGCATGTTGATCGACCAGGACGAGGCCATCTGCACTTTCCATCAAGACATAAAGCTTACTGAGAACGCCGATGATCTCGAATTGCTGCTGGGCGGCTTTCCTGGAATTCCGCTGTAGAGCAAGCGCTTTGTTTGCCGAACCGGGATCCGGGCGTGGCAGGCGGTGCGCCTGCCCTACAATCTCTGGGCCTGGTGCCCGCATAAAGTCGACGCCTCCGGATGCGCTAGTGCCAAGATGTGGCAACTCACGATGCGTGTACTGCGAAGCAGATACCTCGGGGCGCAGTGTTAAATCTGGAGCGGGTTTCGCGGGAACGTCAGTGGATGGCCGAACGGGTGCCCGAAATTTTTCCTGCCATTCGGCTCGAGCCGTTTCCAATGTTTGTTGAATGCAGCGAACAATCGTCTCACGGACACCGTTCGGATCATGAAAACGGACTTCGCGTTTTGCCGGGTGCGCATTTACGTCCACCGCCTTGGGATCGAGCTCAAGAAACAGGAACGTAACCGGGTATTGTCCTTTCATCAGAGCAGTGTGGTATCCCTCGCGAATAGCCCCGGTAATTAGACTACTTTCAATCGCGCGGCCGTTTACGAACACAAGTTGCTGACTACGGGTCTGTCGGCTCAGACCTGCCTGCCCGATAAAACCACTGATTCGAATTTTGGACGAAGCAAGATCACTAACTTCGACGAGGCGTTGCAACAACTCAGCACCATACAAATCCCGGATGCGATCGCTGAGCCTTACCGTCGCCGGCAACTGGAGCAACATGCGGTCGTCGCGCAACAACGAGAAAGCGATCTGAGGATGCCCGATGGCTTGCAGATGAAGCTGATGTTCGATGTTGCGGCTTTCCGTGCTCTCGGAGCGCAGAAATTTCCGGCGCGCCGGTAGATTGTAAAAAAGCGAGCGAACTTCGACCTGGGTTCCAGGGGCTTCACCGCCGTCTCGCACAATTTCAATCTTGCCGCCGTTAACGATAATCTCAGTTCCTGCGATGGCGCGCGCTTCGCGTGTTGTGAGGCGAAATCGCGATACACTAGCGATGCTGGGTAGAGCTTCGCCACGAAATCCGAGTGTCGCCACCGCTTGAAGATCAGCAGCAGAGCGAATTTTGCTGGTGGCGTGTCTCTCCAGCGAAAGCAGCGCGTCGTCGCGGTCCATGCCGCAGCCGTCATCTATGACGCGAACGAGAGAAATTCCTCCGCGACGAATGACGATGTCAATCTTGCGAGCGCTCGCGTCGAGACTGTTTTCGACCAATTCTTTCACCACCGATGCGGGACGCTCCACGACTTCGCCAGCTGCCACCTGGCTTGCGACGGTTTCGGAAAGCAATCGAATCCGGCCCATTTTGTGTCTGATTGTAAATTCCGGATCAGGGATTGCGAAGAAAATCCGATGGTAGCGACGCCGCGCTGCGGCGTCCAGACGGCGCAGCGCGCCTTCCCTACCTTTTGACTTGGTATGTCGCAGTCGTATTTTGAGGTAATGATTAACGTCACGGACAACGCTGTTCGGCAGCTCCGGAATTTGCTCTCGCAGCGACCGGAAGAGTCGGGCCGGGGCTTGAGAGTACAAGTGGGCAAAGGCGGCTGTTCCGGTTTGCATTACGAGATGACGCTCGCCCAATGCAAAGACGGCGATGCGATAGTCGAGTGCGATGGCGTACATTTTTTTATCGACGAGGAGAGCGTTCCATACCTGCGCGGCGCGACATTGGATTTTACCGATGGTCTGACCGGCACTGGTTTTCGAATCGTCAATCCAAACGCATCGCGAACGTGCGGATGCGGTTCGTCCTTTGAGGCGGCACAGTCAGGTTGAGACCGAAAACTTTAGCGCGCTGAACTGATGGACTATGGCACGAATCCATACGATCCGTACCAAGACGAGGCGCTCACCCGCCGCCGGCAGCGAATCAATTATTTTGCCTGGACTGTCGCGATTTTGCTTTTGACCGGTTTCGCGCTGGCAGCGTGGCTCGGCAGTTTCTATATCTTCAACCAACCAGAGCGGCCTGACAGCTATCGAATCCTGCAACGGCTGCACAAGGTCGAACCTCCGAAGCGGTTCGAACTCACAGCCGCGCCAGCAGGCGAATTCCTTAACGCAAGTCAACTTTACGAGCACTACGTGGGGATGGGCGCTGCTGAGTTGGCGAAGACCAACGCCGAGCTGCTGCGCAATTATATCCGAAATTATCAGCAGGTCCGCGGTCTGGTCCCCTACGTGGTAGGTCGATACACGGTCATCGCAGTGCGCGAGCTCGGGCCTGAAGATGTTTTTCCGTCCGGCATGGCAGCGCTCACTGGTGCCGTTGATAGCGGCGAGCTGCTCATGGAACACGTCTATCCAGCGAACCCCGAAGCCCTCCCGCTCATGAAGCAGACGCTGACCGTCGGATTGCAAGTGAAACTGGAGCGCAGTCACGATATTTCTGCCGTGATTCATGCTGAGCGATTGATTGATGGACGAATTCTGATCACGACTGTTCCGCTGCTTTACGGAAGTTATACAGTGACGCGCGGCTTGGGCACGTTCCGACTGGAGCCGCCGCTCAGTCTCAACCTCGCTGCCGGTTGGCCGTTGTTTAAATCACAGGAACGCGCGTCCATCGAACAACGACTGGCCGAATATCGGGAAAAAATGGCAGTCTCTCAAGCCGGGTCGGTTCCGATTCCTGGCGCAAGTGTAAGTCCGCCGCCTGCCAAAAACGAATTGGTCCGCATCGAACAAGCCAGACCCGTGGCGCCGGTGTCGACGACCCCGCCCGTTGTTGCCAGCAATGAGAAGCTCGCGAAACCGACGCCGAGAGGTAAAAAGGGCAGGAAACAAAAACTTGAATCTCCCGCGCCTCAATCGACTCCTGCACAAGCAGTGATCGCTCAGAATAAACCGGTGTTAGCTGCTACGCCGACTACCGTTGCATCTGGACTCACTCCTCCAAGCGCGCTTAATGTTCCTGTCGCCACGCCGGCGGCTGCGTCTAAAGTTCCTGATGTTGCCACTGGCGCGATCGCACAGAGTTCGCCACTTGCGATGGCTACGCCGGTTCCGGTTCTGTCCGCTCAACCTGCTCCGCCTGATTCCTCTAACGTGGCTCTGGCCTCAAACGCGGGCGGTGGCAGTTGGAAAACCTTTGCGGCAGGAAAAATGCCGCTTGGAAGACTAATTGGAACCAGCGACTTGAACGAGGTAGCGGACCGCGGGCTCGCCGGGGAACGCGTTTATTTGAAAGGCCAGTTCGTTGTGAATTTTTCCGACGCGAACAAGGCCGTGCTGCGGCCGCGCACGACGCTAACAAGCAAGATGCTGCATTTCGGCGGCGGCTCATCGACACGCATCGTTGTAGAGTTTCCGCGCGGTTATACGCCTCCCCCTCAGGGCGCCGTAGTGAACCGCGATGAGATGCGGCCGTATGAGATCACCGAAGTGCGCAAGCAAGAAGACGGACAACTCAACGTCTTTGTCCGCGAAATCATGCAATCGAATTAGACAGGGACGGTGCGTTGCGCCGTCCGGACATCGCAGCGCGATGTCCCTACCATGGCACTTAGTCGTTACGCGAGCGAAGGATTACTTTGCCGTCCCGGATCTCGATCGTACCAAGATCGTACGCATTCCGCTGATCCAATAGGTACTCGCGGAGCTGCCGAGAACGATATTTCCAATTTAGGAAATCAGTCGGTACTTGCTCGCCGTTTACGGTAATCTGACTAACCTGCGGGTTCTCCAGTGATTGCGGCCCGTTCAGTTCGACAGTGACATCACCGTTAAAGTAATATCCGGGCCTGCCGAAAAATCCTCCGATCGGCGCACTCGTCTGGAGGTGAAGGCGATTGCCCTCAATCGATGCAAAAACTTTGCCGCGCATGTTCTCGTTTGCGGCAATCAACCCATCGGAACCGGTAAATTCAGGCACCGGCGTTGGCGCTTCTGCGATGGAATGTGATTTGGCCAGCCAATAACTGCCGTAAAACAAAGCCGAGTGACGATGAAGTCCCCAAGACATTCCGGCAAAGCAAGCTATCGCCAGCACAATGGCAAATATCAAAAAAATGAGGCAACCCCGGGCGAAACAGCCCAGGCCCTTTCTCCTCGGGGGCGCTTCAACCCAGGTGTTCATCTGTAGAGCGATTCGTTACATCGTTGCACGATGCACGATTTACGATTCAACGTGGCAAAGCCATCTTCTCCTGCGCTTCCATCAACTTGCCGTACAACGCGCGTAACCCATCCGAGAGCACGCGCGCGCCGCCGATGATCGGCATGAAATTCGTATCGCCGCTCCACCGCGGGACGATGTGAATATGCAAGTGATCGGTAACACCTGCGCCCGCGCATTCGCCTAGATTCAAACCAATGTTAAACCCCTGCGCCTTCACCGCCGCGCGCAAAAGCGCCTGCGCGTGCACGACCAAATTCCACAACTCGACGAGCTCATTCTCGCCGAACGCCGAAAGCTCAGCAACTTTCCGATACGGCACCACCATTAAATGTCCGACCGTGTAAGGGTATCGGTTCATCATGAGAAATGCATTCTTGCGACGCGCGATGACCAGGTGCTCCGCGTCATCGCTCGCCCGCGCCGCCGTTTCGAGAAAGTTGCGGTCGCGCGGCTCCTTCTCGAAATACTCCACTCGCCATGGAGCCCAGAGAGTCTCAAGTTCCTTCTTTGGAAATTGTTCGTTCGCCATTCCCGAATCGCTTCCACCGTAGGGAAAGCTGATACCTTCCGTTTCGCGAGAGTAGTTTCATCCGCCGCAAAGTCGAGCCAGCATTTCTGTCGTTTTCCGGTGTCGCCCGGAGCAAATGGGCTTGCGCTCGTAGAAAAAAAGCGGACCAATCATCTCGTGGCCGCTCAAACAATGAGCCAAAGTAGTGATCCTGCTTCGGGTTCAGCCCCGGATGGGCCGATCTGGAGCTACCGTTTCGTCCCCAACCAGCCAGCACGGCCGATCACTTCGGAGGAGGCCGTTGAGTTTTTGACCGCGCCGGGTCCCAGCCTGCCAGATGAATTTCTCTGGTTGCATTTTTCGCTTTCCAATGTGGCGTCTGAGCCCTGGCTACGGCGGTATCTGACCTTGCCCGATACCTCCACTCATTTGGAGCAGGACGCAGACTCACTGGTGGCGCGCATCCATGATGTGCTTTTTGATTTCACATTTAATGCTCCGATTGCGAGCACCAGTCTTTGCATAAAGTCTCGCGTGCTCATAAGCGCGCATGTTCGGCCCTGGCGCTCCATTGACAAACTCCGGGCTGCAGTGCAAGCGGGCCAGATGTTTCGGTCGCCGATTGAAGTTCTGTCGCGCTTGTTACGAGATCAGGCCAGTGTGTTGGTTGACATTGTACGCAAGTCCACCAAGCGCATAGATCCAATGGAAGAGAGACTGCTGGCCAAGCGGATTTCCGTTAGTCGCAGCGAATTAGGTTCTCTGCGGCGGATCTTGGTCCGACTCCAACGCCTTCTGGCGCCTGAGCCCGCTGCATTCTTTCGCCTTCTTAGTCGGCCGCCTGATTGGATTACAGAAGACGAGCTTCACAACCTGCAGCAAGCGGCCGAGAAGTTCTCAGCCGCCATCGGCGACACAACGGCCTTGGTTGAACGCGTCAAACAGCTTCAGGAAGAATTGGCCGCCCTTGTCAATGAACAGACAAATCGCACCTTGTTTCTGTTGACGGTAGTAACTGTGCTGGCCCTGCCGATCAACCTGGTGGCGGGCTTGTTTGGCATGAACGTAGGCGGTATCCCTCTGGCTCAACACAGGTACGGTTTCTTTTTCGTCCTCGGACCACTGCTGGTCTTGACAGCGCTTCTGGCGTATTGGGGGTTGGTCAAACGCCGTTATTAAGAGGCGCTTCAATCTCAAGTGGAAGGAAATTTCGCTTTAGTCTATCCACTGAGCCAGACACGCTGTGAACGATTTTTTGTCGTTAGACCTAATCGCCGCGTGCGCGCGATGCTGGCATTTCTCTGCTCGCTTTACATTCGTTAGGTGACGATGCGCATCGCCAAGCCAAATCGGGCAACACACACCTACAGGCAAAAACTGTGTGCACCATGAGCCACAGAACTGGTTTGTTGAGATGTTAAAGATTGTGCCTGAAGTGACGGCTTGTCGCTTGGAAATTCGGCTTACCGCAAATGGAGATGAATGTTTTGCCGACGTGACCTACAGCCATACGAGTATGGGGCCAGCAGGCGATGAGTTCGTGGCCAGATTCACGGCCGATCATTATCAGAAATTCATGCGGGCCT
>WNGJ01002377.1_pt1 | contig 23915 bp, 26 predicted proteins | sample 5400611 | NCBI WGS metagenome assembly WNGJ01 (sample SAMN13153375, study PRJNA577476) | soil metagenome | isolation source: 40 cm soil or saprolite under Garry oak tree replicate 1 | place: USA:California | collected 2016-06-15
GCACAGTTTCAAACACACGTTCGCGCGCGTATACCGCTGGTCGTCTTCTCTCCAGAAGGTTGCTCCTTCGATTCTACTCTTTTTCATGCGGAGTGGTGCGCCTGCGGGCGCATGACGTTTCAAACTTGCGTAAGATCCAGTATATGTAAGAGGCCAATCTGCTGAAAGCGCCTCTCAAGCCAATATGCGCAAGTTATCTGAGAGAAACGCGCCATGAATTAGAATAAACGACAAGGTCCTATGCCAACGAAATCATCCGCTAGGATATGCTCAAGGAAAGCGGTATCCCCGCGCAATTCGGCAGTGGCCCAGGCGTCTGCCAGACGCACCACCTCTTGTTCAGCAGGTTCCGTATTTATTGTGTGACTCCTTTCCGTCGCACCTGGTTTTTCCTTGACATCAATGTTAGCCTGCTCTATTATATAGGCAGTCTATCCAAATTTTTTGGATATGCATACTATACAATGAATTTTGAAAGGTGTCAAGTCCCGATGAGTCCTCGCCCATACCGACTTGGTCAACGCCAGGCGGCTAGTGAACAGACGCGCACGCGCATCATCAGAGCTGCCCGGGAACTACTCTTGTCAGTTGAAGGCTTTGCTGGATTCTCCATCGACGCCGTTGCCCGCCAGGCCGATGTCGCCCGCATGACCGTCTATCATCAGTTTGGTTCCAAAATTGGGCTACTCGAAGCCCTGTGTGACTCCCTGGCGATCTATGGGGGGATGGAGCAGTTGGTCGCTTCCTTCCGTCAACCAGGGCCGCTCGACGCCCTGGACGAGTACATCAGCGTCTTTGGTCGCTTCTGGCAGTCCGATCGGCGCGTTTTGCGTCGGCTTCGCGGCCTAGCCGCACTCGATCTGGACTTCGAGCAGGTGACCCTGAATCTCCAGCCCTCGACGAGGTGATCACTGTCCTCTACACCTTGACCGGCTTCGAGTGTTTCGATACCCTCGCTGGCCCCACTCGTAGCACTGAGGAAGTTGTGCCTGTGGTGCAGCAGCTTGCCCATGCGGTACTTGGTCTGAACGAAGGGTCATCTGCCAGGGGTCAGCATACCTCAACCTGACCCTACAAACAGGAGGTACATGAAGGAGCCTCGTATGACGCAAACGAAGATGCAGCCACTGGAAATTCTCTCTTCGCTTGGAATCAACGGGCTGCACACCGTCATCCCTGTGCAGGGTGGGTTTGACATGGCGATGTGGAAGGTTGAGTACGAAGGTCAGACCTATGCTCTGCGCGTGTTTCCACCAGGGAGGCAGGAGGATTGCGAGCGCGAACGGGGTGTGATGGCTGCAGCACGAGCTGCGGGCCTGCCTGTGCCAGAGGTGCATGCAGTGGGTGTCTGGCAGGATCACTCGGCGCTGCTCATCACCTGGCTGGCCGGGCGCATGGTCGCCGACGAACTGCGTGCGCGACCATGGCATGTGTGGCGGTTGGGGATTGAATTTGGCCGCATGCAGGCGGCGATCCATGCAGTGCCAGCTCCTGATCTGCTCCGTCAACAGCCAGAGGCATGGATTGCCTGGAAATGCGAAGGGGAACAGACAGTGCAAGATCGCTTGCGTCACCTGCCTTCTAAAGAGGTGGCTTTGCTGCATCTCGACTATCACCCGCGTAACGTGCTGACCGATGGCAAGCAGATCACAGGGATTGTGGATTGGACGAACGCGCATGCAGGCGACCCACGGGCAGATGCCGCGCGCACGCTGTCGATCCTGCGGGTCGATCCTGCGGCCCGCAAGCCTCTTCTGCGGCGGCCTGGCCTGCGCATCTTTGAGCTGGCCTGGCGCATCGGGTATCAACGCGAGCGAGGACGCCCCAAAGAGATGTCACTCTTCTATGCCTGGGCGGGGACCGTCATCCAGCGCGATCTGGCACACCGCTACGAACACGTACCACAGGAACTGACCCCTGCGCGCCGCTGGACCAACACATGGAAGGCACGGGCCGGATGCCAGGGGTTGAAAGGTGAGTTTGGGAAGTCTTAGCGGGGAAAACTGTACGAAAAAATGTTATGACCTTCCTTCAAGAAGATCACCGACTTTTGCATCACCCTCGAGAGCATTCTGCTATGACCAGAGCCACTCTTTCTCCTTCCCAGGCTGAACTTTCTCCTCACCAAACGAGTCGGAGAGCCAGCATGTTATGACGAGGTCTCAAACATGTGCTCTTGCGCTCTCTCCACGCTCAGATACAGCGACAATAATCCTGGCAAACGCGATTACAATCCTAACAAATGACAATAAACTGACCTCAGACGAGGCTAGCTCCGTCTTTCGGGAGGTCAATTCCTCTCCGAAGCTCATCCTTCGGGAGATGCTTCAATGGGTAAGGTAAACCAGAAGGTCACACCATGACCAGGAGCGCTCTGGACCCCCACCTGCCCCTGGTGCTGCTCGACGATGGCCCTGGCGATGGCTAATCCCAGTCCCAGGCCTCCATCTGGCCCCTGGTGCCCGGGCGTTGCCACTTGATAAAAGCGCTCCCACACCCGCTGTTGCTGCTCGGGCGTCAACCCCGGCCCCTGGTCACGCACCGACACCCGCACGCTGCTTGCCTCCACGTCCAGGTGTACCGATACTGGCTGATCGCCCGGGGCGTACTTGAGCGCATTGGTCAGATAGTTGCTGAGCACCTGCCCGATGCGGCCAGCGTCGGCGAGCACCGGCACCACCTCCTCTGGGGGCAAGACCAGCTCGATCTGGCGCGTGCGTGCAGTCTGCTGCTGGTTGGCGACCGTCTCCTGCACAATCGTAACGAGATTCTCCGGGTGTACCGACAACTCGAATGTGTGCAGTTCCAGCCGGGATACCTCCAGCAGTTCCTCCACCAGGCGCGTCTCGATCTCCACCTGTCCATCGGCCCGATTGAGCACCTTCTCGAGCCTGACAAGTAGGCCTTCTGCCTCGGGTGAAAGCTCCCTGGGGCGGAGCTCAATCTGCATGAGCGCCAGCTCAATCAAGCCCATAATGGAGGTGAGCGGGGTCCGTAGTTCATGGCTCACCATGTTCAGGAATTCCTGCTTGCGCTGCTCCGCCGCTTTGCGGTCTGTGATGTCCAGAATGACCCCCAGCCCGAGACGGCGCTTTTGATCCAGCAGCGTTGCCGCCGTCAGGACAGGGAAGCGACTGCCGTCTTTGCGCAGGTATTCCCCCTCCTGGGGAGGCACAACTCCTGTCGAGAGAAGCGTCCTGGTCATCTGTGCCTGTGCCTCCGAGCACCTGGGGGTACCAGGTGCTGCCAATTGAAGGTCTTGGAGAGCAGTTCGTCTTGGCTGTAGCCAACCATGTGCGCGACCCGCTCATTGATTTCGTAGACGCGCCCGTCGACATCGGCCACGACCACTCCGAGAATATTCGACTCGACCAACGAACGCAGCTTCTGCTCGCTGTACTGGAGTTGCTGCTCTAACCTACGTCGCTCGGTCATATCACGAAAGACCATGACGCCACCTACCACCTGGCCTGCGGCATCGTGAATGGGCGCACCACTGACATTGAGGATGATATCTGCCCCCTTGCGGGTGCGGCACAGGAAGTCCATGGCATGTGTGCCTGAGAAGCGTTCGTCCCGCAGCACCCGTTGCGACGCGAGCTGTTCTCTAGGCAGTGGCATTCCCTCCATATCACGCAAGGCCATCCACTCTAAGCGAGTGTCGAGGTGGAGCAGGGAGGGATCGGCGTCCTCCTCAAGCTCCAGCAGAGAACGATAGGCGGCATTGGTGTAGCGAAAATCACCCCTGGCATCGCAGATAATCACGCCCTCGGTCATGGCCTCAAAGATCGCGGCCAGCTCTGCGGCTCGTGCCTCGGCTTCCCGCTGCGCCTGGAGTGAGGCTTCCTTCTCCGCCTCGAGCTGGCGGTTCAGTTCCTCGACGCGACGGCGTGCCTGCACCTGTTCGGTCACCTCCACGCCATGAATCAAAATCCCATCGATATCCCCTTGCGTCGTGCGCAGGGGTTGACAGACGACGTTGTAATACACGACTTCCAGCACGCCGTCCCTACGGCGGTCGACCCGGACAGGGAACTCGGTACCAACGAAGGGTGTGCCGGTGGTGTAGACGTGATCCAGGAAGGAAAGTGCGCCTTGCTCAACGAGTTCAGGCCACACTTCATCGAAGGTCCTGCCCACCAGATCAGCCAGTCCCCTGGGCTGGCGGACGAGTGGATTGGCAAACTCGAGGCGATGCTCCGGGCCACGCAGGATCATCATGGTGGCGGGGGCCTGTATGAAGAGATCGTACAGGTGGGCTCGTGCCGCCTCGGCCTCTACTCGCGCTGCTTGCTCATGCGCAAGCAAGCGGTGGCGTTCTTCAACGGCCTGTTTGCGCTCCGTCGTGTCGCGGAAGTTGACCACCATCGCCTCGACCGTTGGATCATCAAGCAGGTTGGTCACCGTTCCCTCCATCCAACGAAAGGCGCCATCTTTGTGACAGATACGATACTCTACGGGGAGGAAGTGACCGGGTTGGTCAAGCAGAGCGCTGAACTGCTGCCGCACCTCTTCCAGGTCCTCGGGATGCAGCAGCGCAAAGCCGTTCCTGCCCACCAGTTCTGCGGCAGTGTAGCCGGTGACTCGCTCAGTGGAAGGACTGGCGTAGGTCACGGTGCCATCGGGGGTGAGGAGGGCGATAGCATCACTGCTGTGTTCGATGAGCGCGCGGAAGCGCTGGTCGCTGTCCATAGATACGTCTCGTGACATATGTCTCTTCCCTTATACGTTTCCTACTATGCCTCCTGCCGCCCACAGCTTCTGAGAGAGAGAGGAGAACGAATGCGTACACTTCATAGGACACGAGCAAACGGTCGACCTGTGAGCAGGAAGCTGCCCCGGAAATAGGCTTGTGGACTGATGCTCCAGAACAGGACGTGTTCAATCGATGCAATAACCCCTTTCTTCTCTCCTCTGAGAAGCTCGTGCCGCACTTGTTTCCCTGCGAGTCTTTAGCCTCAAAGTGCCCTCCTCTCTTCCACTAGAGCACTGCTTCCTCACCAACAGCCATTGCCCGGCGATCAGCAGCGGGCAGTGTAAAGCAAAAACGACTCCCTTCCCCTGCCTTCCCAGTACTCTCTACCCATATCCGTCCTCCCATCGCCTCCACTAAGTATTTACTGATGTACAACCCGAGCCCACTTCCTCGCTCTTTCCCCCCCACATCTCGCTTGAGGCGCACAAATTGCCCAAAGAGCAGGGGCATTTCGTCCTCTGGAATACCAGGGCCGTCATCCTTCACACAAATACACACTTGCGATGGGGAGTCTGCCTGCTGAGCAAGAGCTGTGTTGAAGGCAGCACTTACAACCACATCAGTATCGGCTGGTGTATACTTGAACGCATTGGAGAGCAGGTGACGCAGGACGTGGCGGACGCAGTGTATATTCGCCCACACGGTGAGGTGTTCAGGGATGCCCAGGTGGATAGGATGAACCCCCCGCTCCGCTGCCTCGATGTCTGTGAGCACCTCGTCAACCACCTCAGCCACCGAACATTCCTCGATGGTGAGCTGCCCTTCATCGCTGCCAAGCTTGAGGGTATCCAGCACGTTGGTGACTAATGACCGCAGTTCATCGCAGGTGAGAAGAGCCTTCTCGAGATACGGCCCATGTGCTCTCCGATCAAGGTGCCCCTGTTGATCCAGGACTACTTGGAGTAATTCGAGATAGCCCATGAGGGCGGTCAGCGGGGTGCGTAACTCGTGGTTCACGCTCACGATGAATTGATTTTTGATCTGGTTGAGCTGGCGCTGCTGCTCAAAGGCGAGCGCGGTTTGCTGGTGTGCTTGCTCTGCTTGGAGACGGGCTGCATCCGCTGAGTCCACCAAGCCGCGCAATGTGCTCACGATGAGGCCGATGAGCAACAAAACGAACGCGCCACCCCAAAAGAAGAGAGCCTCTTCAGGAGGCCACCACAGGGTCCCGAGTCTGAGCGTGTGATGGACCACCAGCACGACCAGACTGACGGTGAAACAGAGGAAGAGCCCTTGTTTCTTGAAAATCCAGGCGGAGACGCCGATGGGAATGGCTAACAGACTGCCGTTGTGAGAGAGAGGAGAGGCCAAGATATACAGGCCTACGCACAGCACACTACAGGAGGTCACGATGCCCAGGTGTATGCTCAAAGGCAAGGTGAGCAGGAAGCGAGGCCACTCTTTCAAAGACCGCACCACGTTTGTCTCCTGTACCACAACTCACAAGAACGATCAGCACTGGTTCCATAGGTATGTGATGCGTTGCATCAAGCTACAAGCAGTCCTATTATAGCATGCACATGTCTGGATGAACTACTTCTTACTCCATTGAGGGAAATGAAGCAGAACACTGCTCGTCTGGTGACTGTGAGTGGAATGAGCAGGAGCAGACGTTCCGTGCAACGAGAACAGCCCACACTCTCAATGGTGGGAACCAAGGCGAAAGGGCTATGTCCATCTTATCACAGTTCTTGTAGCGCTTTATCATATACTTCAGTAGAGGGACTGGCCTACCCATCGCTCTCACTCTCTGCCAGCGGGTACCAGTTGGGTACCCGCTTTGTTGTACCTTTGAGCATGGATAGCGTTGGAACTACGTATCACGCAATAGCTATTGCCACTCTTCATTCCACTCCTAGCTAAAACCTCTCAAAAAGGCATGTCAGAACCAAAATATTCTCCGACGCGCCACAAAGCCAGCAACCAACAACGAACATCAACTTAACCGTTACTAAAATCTACTGTTAGTTACTGTTATCGTCAGTTTTCGTTCGCCTTAGCCACAGAGCCGAAGCATGATGGGGGTGGCATACGACGAGCGAAGACGGACCGATAAACGCCAACCATTGCAGTAGATCCTTCCTGATGCGATCAGGTGACCCCGAGGGGCCAGCGGCGGTAACCGTAGCGCCGCCCGCGTCCCCATGTAGGAGACGGGTTGAACAGAGCTGTGGAGAATGGAAGGATGCACCACTTTGCCCGTGGTTTGGGCGTGCCTGCACAGTGCTGCGCCCAGGCGCGCAATATTCAAGGAGGCCGCGTAGTCTCTGGAGCCATTCCACAGACATTTGGGATTGGAGCAGCAGAGCCAGGCTCCCCAGTCAATGACTTTGGAACGATGGGAAGGCGAGGCATACGTGTTTGCCGATTCACCGCACTGTGGACAGACATGAGAGGTGTGACCTGGGTGTTGCCATTCCAGGCGAACCCCGGCAAGAAAACATTTGTAGCGTAAGATTCGCCACAAGGCTCCCCGCACCTGGGCGTTGATGCGCCAATTTCTCCACCGCCCCTTTGCTCCTCGCCCGCGTCCCGCCGACTTCATCGACTTGAGGGACTCACCCGCGATGAGCTTGCACTCAAAGGCGGTGGCCAGCACTAACAGCATGTTGGCTGCCAGATGCCCCAGATCGTTGTTTCTGGCCTCATACTTGCGCCAACATCGGCTGATCTCTTGGTGCAACACAGGCAAGGCTTCCTCGGCGGGGGTGCGCCTCAGATCGCCGACCGGGAAGCGATCGCGCTACTTTTCCAGGTGCGCCACTTTGGCTTTGAGCTGGTCAATCTGGCGACGCAGCCGGGCCTGCCTCCCATCGAAAGGGCCGGTGTCCAAAAAGAACGGACGCCCGACCTGATGCCCATCGAGATCGACCACACTGGCAGTCACGAGCACTCGAATCCCCCAGTCAAAGCCAAGAACGGTGTGCATCTCCTCAAAGGTGGCCTGCTTTTCTACCGGAACCTCGATAATGAAATCGAGCACCGCGTAGCGCCTCCCATCAGCCTCGACGATCTCCCGCAAGCTGGGAGCCAGTGGCTTTCCGGCCCGCGCGCGGGCGACAACGATGTCGGGCAAGGACATCTGGATCGTGTTCTCTCGCCACGTGCGTGTCCACGTCCCCTGCTCATCGGGCGTGCGCAGAGCGAGCGTGAGCGTCTTCTGATCCAGATCGATCCAGAGACGATAGGTCTGGCCCATGCGATGCCCGTCGTCGCCAGCATACGGTAAGAGGCCAGCTTTGAGGAGGGGAACGCCCTGCATGTCTTCGTAGGTGTCCGGGAAACAGCCGTGTTGGAGGTAAAAGTTGCATGCCTGTTCGATCAAACTTTGCAACTCGACCGCATTGCCTCCATCCGAATTGGCCTCGCGTAAATCAGCAAGGGTTTGCTTGATGGCCTTGCGGTTCTTGCCTGCTCGTTTTGTGTCAGTTTTCGGCTGGATCATCCCTTGTTCAAGCAGGGGAACGATCAGGGCGAAGTGCTGTTTGCGCTCCGCTTGCCCGCGAAGGATTCTTCCCGCTTGCTCTGCTTCGCAGCGCCATTGACGATGACCGTGAACCAGAGGCGGGGCAATCATTTCCTCGACCTGTTTGTAGGCGTGGGTGGTGGTGCGCGTGGCAAACTCGTCGAGCCGATCCCACAAGGCGGTGACCGTGAGGTTAATCACCTCTCGGGAGGCATCCAGCAACCGCAGCGCGTCCGCCTGGATCTCCTCCGGCAAGCGCAACGGATAGCTCAAGGATTGTTGATCACGGCCTGTGCGCACTTCAAAAGTTCCATCTGTTTATGAGATCGCATGCCATAGAGCCTGCCAGAAAACGAGGCCAGTAACGCGAGCATATCGTCGGTCAATTCTTGTTCGACGGTTTTGTTTTCCCCTGGATCAAGAACGGTCAGCATGACACCAAAGCTGTCAAAAAGCGCCTGAAGGTATTCCTGCCCAAAGCGCGTTAACCGATCAGGATAGGTCACGACGATTTCGGCGACCTGATCCTCTCGCACCAACCGGAGCAGTCGTTGCAAGTGACGACGAGTGGCAGAGAGCCCAGACCCGATGTCCGAGAGTACCAACGTCTGTTTCCCTGCTCGTTCGCGCGAGGCCCAGGCTTGGAGTCGTTCGAGTTGCGTCTCCAGATCGCTCTTTTGCCCTTGCCCACTGACCCGCCCATACAGGACGATCAGACGCCCAGCCGTTTTCCCTGCCAGCCGCTCAATCTCGGAGCGGGGCACTCGTGCTTCGTTTCCCACCCGGATCGCCTGGATCTTGCCAGCCTTGATCCATTTGCGCACGGTAAACGGGTGTAAGCCTAACTCGTGGGCGGCTTTACTGATCCGCAACAGCTTCGGTTCGTCTGCTTTCACCTGAAGAGAAACCGCCTATAGATATTTGTAGATAGCATAATATATCTACAGATTTTCTGCAACTATTAGCAACCCTATAGTTCGTTTTCACAGGCGTGGAGCCGTCTGAAAATGAGATGGATACGGGAGGAGACTATAGGACTTTTGTGAACGAGGTCATCTCTCTGAAGCCTGTTCCTCTTTCCTATCGTGATATAATACAGTTTATTTCCTCCTTCACCGAAATACCGGATCATCACCAGATACCCGATGAAGAAGAGGAAACGAAGCGACACGTACGCAAAGAGATAGGTTTGGTTCCTGTGGGGGGAGCATATGGCAAAGCTAGTATTAGTCATTGATGATCTATGTATCATGCTCGATTTAGTGGAATACATGTTGCAGATGGCAGGCTACGAGGTCATGATTGTCAGCGATGCACTCACCGCTTTAGCACAGATTGAGACGATCTCTCCCGACCTTATTTTGCTGGATGTGATGATGCCGACCATGAACGGATATCAATTTATTGAAGAGTTGCACCACCGCCACCAGGCTATCCCTATCGTCTTGCTCACCGTGAAGGAGCATACGCCAGAAGAAGTAGAACAGCTTGGTGTTGCTGGCTATCTGCGGAAACCGTTTCATCAGAGTGAACTCCTCAGCCTCCTTCATCAACTCCTCAGTGATCCACAGAACAGTCACGCTCACTTCTAGTGTTCATCAAAGTGGGGACTGGATACACGTTTGAAGATGAAAAAGAAAGAGCATACAGCGAGAATGTGAGAGAAGGATGCGGTATAGCACACGAGTTACCGAGGAGGAAATACATCCTTTCCTCTCAAAAATGAGGGTAACATTGAAACTCCACTTTTCTATACATAGAAGAGTAGCTTATGGTACAATGCAACAGGAACAACTCTTCTTGAGAGCCATGTTACCCAGTATTCAGTCAACTCATATATACTACCAAGCAGACCAGTCTACTCGTGCTCCTATGCGACCACAAAAAGACGTGTGCCCTCTCAGTCCTACTCCTCCCAGCGCAGGCGGGAGCGTAAAGGCAAGCGTTGGAACACAGTTGGCACAACGCATTCTCATTCGGTATACGCATGTTTTGGGGACAGGCGATGCTCATGAGCCGTGCGCCCTTCTTGCTTTATTGCAACAAGCCAAGCAGGAGCCCAATAGAGATATGACGAAACCATGTCCCAGGTGCTCCAGAACAGTACGTGTTCAATCGACGAAATAACCCTTTCTTCTCTCCTCTGAGAAGCTCGTGCCGGAATTGTTTCCCTGCGAGTCTCTAGCCTCAAAGTACCCTCCTCTCTTCCACTAGAGCGCTGATTTCTTGTACTCGTGCGTTACAAGAACTAAGAGAAGAAGCCGGAGAGCTCACGCGGGTGCGGGGGCACCATGTGCAGGTAGTGGGTGAGGCGAGAGATGATGTCATGAGCTCCTGACCAAACGAACACTGCCGGGATGCCAGCCATTCACACGGCGATCCGCTACACGCAGGTGAACTGCGAACAGGTGAAAGAGAAGCTGAAGCTGCTTCGGGGGTAGCGCCTCACCATTTGGGAGACATATGTCTAGCAAGAAGTTTTGCGCATATCCAATGAGGCTTGACGTATGAGAAAAACGATCATCAGGTCGGTCAGCATTATAGGTATCTTCTTCGTGCTTTTCGCAGCACTCATTGCCGTTGTCCGTTTTTACCCGTACACCTATAATTTTCCTGCTTATCCCAAAATAACCCATACCCAATCCGGGGCAGCAGGTGACCCGATCAACATGCTCTTTGTCGGTGTCATTTATTAGATAAAATTTACGGTTTCTCAGAAAACTTGCCACGCTGCCAAGTGCCTCCAGCGAATCGGTTTTCTCATATAATTTGGCACAGCATCGTCTCTCGTTCTTTTTCCGCTCTCCACTTCTCTCCTTCGTGAGATCCTGCAACATTCTTGCCACAATATCTGAGAAATGCGCCAACAAATGGGTAATAATGGTCGCATTTCTGGCGAATCTCAGGTATACTTCCTCTTGAGAGAAAGAGACACGCGATTCCAGCACAACGGAAGCGGAAAACGATCATGAAAATGACGCCCGAAGCATTTCATACCTGGAGCCAGCACCTTCGGTTGAACTCCGAAACCGAAGCACTCATCGCGTCTATTCGCTCATCACCTCCAGTTCGCCGTGTGAGCGGACGTGCCAATAACATCACTGGACGCTACCCGAGCCCCAAAATGGGAGTGTCCATCCAGTTTGAAAGCGATCGTGTGGAGTTCTGGGCAATCTACGCGATGGAGAGAGACGATGATGTGCTGGAATATTACGACCAGTCCTCTCGTATCCCGCTGGGCTATCGCGCCAAGTCAGGCCGTCGGACGACTCAGTGGCACACCCCGGACTTCTTTGTATTACGGAACGCTTCGGCGGGTTGGGAAGAATGGAAGCCCGCGCAGTCGCTTGATACCTTGGCCGTTTCCCAGCCTGCTCGCTATCACCACGCCGAAACTGGGCAGTGGCACTGTCCTCCAGGGGAGACGTATGCTGAACGACTTGGGTTGACCTATCGATTACGTTCTTCCGCCGAGTTTCTTCCCCTTGAGATTCAAAACCTGAAGTTTTTACAGGACTTCTGGGCGCACGAGGTTCCTCCTCACCCAGAGCAAGAGGCGCTAGCACTGGCTCATATCCAGGCTCACCCTGGTATCCCTCTTAGTGAACTACTTGCAACCTACCCTGATCTTGCCGTCGATGTCGTTTGGATCTTGCTTGGCACTCGTCGGGCCTTTACCGATCTCTCCGCCACTCTGCTGATGCGCCATGAGCACGTCACCCTCTATGCACAGGAAACGCAGATTCCCAAGGTTCCCCAAGGGGAGCCTGCTGCCCTGATGGTTCCCCTACCCGATGCGCCTGTGGCCTGGGATGGACGGCTCTGGCGAATTGAAAGGTGGGGAGAGGTGGTGCAGTTGCGCCCAGAAGTCGGCGAGATCTTTACCATGCCGCGAGCTGAGTTTGAGTCTCTGAAGCAGGAAGGCTCCTTGTGGACCGTGGGTTCAGCATCTCCCTCTCCCATGACATCAGAGGTACGTCAACTGCTCACCCAGGCGGGTTCTAAAGCACAACAGGCGGCCAACCAACGCATGACACACATGCTTGCCTACGCACGAGGGGAAACAACAATCGCCCCAAAGCGTTCTGTCCAACGCTGGTGGAAGGCGTTCCAGCAGTCCAAAGCAAAGTATGGATGTGGCTATCTGGGATTGCTTGATCGGGTGGCTGCGCGAGGGAACCGGAACCAGCGCATCGAACCAGCCTCGCTGCAATTGCTGGAAGCAACATTGCAGACCCACTACGCCGCTCCTGCCGGCAAAAGTGCGGCAGCGGTCTATCGCCTCTACCGAGAGCAGTGTCTCAAGCTCGGACTTCCTCCGGTGAGCCAACCGACCTTTTACCGCGTTCGCGCTTGCTTTACCACCAACGAGGTGGAGGCCAAGCGCCGTGGCACACGTGCAGCCTACGCTTCTCAACCCTTTGCATGGCTCGATCAGACGACCCCTCGTCACGGAGAACGCCCCTTTGCTCTCGCTCACCTGGATCATACGGAGCTAGATATTGTTCTGGTTTCCTCACTGACTGGCAAACCGCTGGGCAAGCCCTGGGCGACCTTTCTCACCGATGCCTACAGCCGACGCATTCTGGCATGCTACCTGACCTATGATCCTCCCAGTTATCGCTCGGTGATGATGGCGCTGCGGATCTGCGTGCAGCGTCATCAACGTTTGCCGCAGGAGTGCTTTGTCGATCGCGGTTCAGAGTTTGGCAGCGTCTACTTTGAAACCCTGCTCACGCGGTATTTTGTCACGAAAAAAGATCGTCCATCCGCGCAACCGCGCATGGGTTCGGTCATCGAACGGCTTTTTGGAACAGCGCAGACGGAGCTCGTGTACACGTTACTCGGTAATACCCAGGCGAGCAAACACCCTCGACAAATGACGCGTGCAGTTGATCCCAGGCGTCTAGCGGTGTGGACGCTGGAGCGGTTCTCCGCGCGGCTTTGCCACTATGTTTACGAGGTGTATGACCAGATGGACCATCCCGCCTTGGGGCAAAGCCCACGCGAAGCATTTGCCCAGGGGATACAACTGGCAGGCATGCGCACCCATCGTTTCATTCCCTACTCAGAGGAGTTTCTCATTCTCACCTGTCCCACCACGCGTACTGGCTCTGCCAAGCTCGATGCCGCGCGTGGGATCGTCGTGAATGGGTTACGCTACGGCCACCCGCTGATGCGCACCTCAAGAGATGCAGGAAAGCCTGTCGAGGTTCGGTACGAGCCATTTGATATGAGCGTCGCCTATGCCTTTGTCGATGGACAATGGTTGATGTGTACGGCTGATGCGTTCCTTCAGGTTCAGGGGCGTTCGGAACGGGAGTGGGAACTGCTCCTGGACGAATGGCGCGAACACCAACGAGCGCATCACCGCAAGCGGGTGAGCGTTGATAGCGCGCTCCTTGCGACATTTCTGCAAGACGTTCTGGCCGAGGAAGCGCTGCTCTCCCAACAACAGCGCGACCTCGAAGGAGCGTCCATTCGCGAAGCGATTGTGGGCCAGTCAAAGACGGAACGTCTCCCGCCGAGCAATGCCGATGCCGAAATGGACGATGAGTTGGATCTGGCCACCCTTCCCCACTACGAGGAGTATCGCTAATATGGCAAAATTGACACCAGAGGCCAAAGCACGACTCGAAGCCTTTAAGGCCGTCACCGTGGGGCATGCGCACCTGAAAGAGGTTGATGAGCAGTTGTCCTTGTGGGTCGAAGAGCATACCGATGCCACGCATGTGCTGCTGTGTGGACCAGGTGGTGTTGGGAAGTCGAAAGCCCTCACTGTCGTGGCAGAACGCTTCGCCAGAGAGGAACCCGATCGCTTCGTGGTTCCGATCCTCTTGCTGGAGCCGATCCCGCCAGATCAGGGACCCTACCTTCGGTTGGATTACTACTGGCAAATCATCGACGCGCTCAAAGAGCATCTTCTGGTCAAAGAACTGCTGGGGAACGTGGCTCACCTCATGGACGCTCCCAAAGCGACTCGCTCAAAACTGGGCGCAATCGATTGGCTGAAGGTGCGTGGAGTGGCAGAGCAAGCCCTGATCCGGGCGCGCGTCAAAGCAGTGTTCGCGGATGAGGGACACCGCCTGATGCAAGGGGATGGAAGTCACAGTGTCGATGAGCAACTGGAATGGCTGAAGTCGTTAAGTAATCGCACGAATGTGTTGCACGTTCTGGCTGGTCCCTATGTCTTATTTGGGTTTCGCAATACAAGTGGGCAACTCGCTCGTCGTGGTCGAGATATTCATTTTGCCCGCTATCATATGCATGACAAAGACGAACGCAAAGCATTTGCCGGAGCCGTGCAGTATTTGCTCGAACGGGTACCGCTCACCTGTGACCTGGATGCCTTTCTCAAACGCTGGCGCTGGTTTGCCGAAGGCAGTGTTGGGTGCATCGGCATTCTCAAGGATTGGCTGGTCGATGCGGTGGCGGCAACCCTGGCTCAGGGAGAGACAATCTTAACCGAGGCGGTTCTTATCCGAACCATGCCTCATCCAGCCAGACGAGTCAGTCTGGAAATGGAGGCACGCGCTGGCGAACACAAAGTGGCTCTCCACAATAGCGAAGGTGCGAAGCAATTTCAGGCTTTGTGGAAAAAGCCTTCAAAAGCGGCAAACGGGAAGATGGAACCGACGCCTGGAAGCATGCCTGGGATGCCGTATGCTGTCCAAGCAGAGCAGGAAGCCAAGTCCGTCTCTAGGTCTTTACCCATGCCACAAGTGTCTCCCAAACCCACGCAACCTCGTGTGGGTCAGCGTGCCCCAGAACGTGATCCTGTTGGAGAAACAACAGCTTTCCCAGTGCGCAAAGCCATTGGATGTTCTTTTACCGAAGTCATTGTAGTGACACTCGCTCAGATGGAAGAATCCGGAGTTTCACGCTTTGAGTGTCCAACCTGTCTCGCGGTGAGAGATATTCCCCCGAAAAGGGAGCGTGTGAAGTTTCCCTGGCACCCGAAACGCACGACCGCTACCCCCAATCAGGGGTTACGCTGGGTGAAGCAGGAAATCGCCTGGAAACTTTTCGACTCATAAGCGCTGTCCATTGTGTAATTGAAGCCGGCTGTCCCAACCGGAGCCGCGCAGGGAGGGTGATCATGCAGAACTTGCCAACGGGTACGGTCACGTTGCTGTTCACCGATATCGCGGGGTCTACGCGCCTGCTGCACCAACTGGGTGATCGTTACGCCAGCATGCTGTTGGAGTGCCGCCAGGTCCTGCGCGCAGTTTTCGAGCAGTGGAACGGGAACGTCGTGGACACCCAGGGCGACGCCTTCTTCGTGGTCTTTGCCCGCGCCACCGATGCTGTGTCAGCAGCTGTGGCTGCGCAACGCGCTCTCGCCTCCCACGCCTTTCCGGAAGGGGTAGCGGTGCGCATGCGCGTGGGTCTGCATACGGGTGAGCCGCAGCGGACTGCTGATGGCTACGTCGGCCTGGATGTGCACCGCGCCGCGCGCATCATGAGTGCCGGGCACGGGGGACAGGTGCTGCTCTCCCAGACGATCAGTCCCCTCGTTGAACAGGATCTGCCGGAGGACGTACACCTGCGCGATCTCGGCGAGCATCGCCTCAAGGACCTGGGACGCCCCATGCGCCTCTTCCAGCTCGTGACCTCCGACCTGCAGGCCTCCTTCCCACCGCTGCATACCCTCGAGAGCTCCCTCAACAACCTGCCTGTCCAACCGACACCGTTTCTTGGACGCGAGCACGAGGTGGCAGCCATCGCAGACCTGCTGCGCCGCGAGGACGTGCATCTCGTGACGCTCACGGGGTCTGGTGGGGTGGGGAAAACCCGCCTCGGCTTGCAGGTGGCGGCCGATCTGAGTGACCTGTTCGCCAGTGGCGTGTTTTTCGTGAATCTGGCTCCCATCAGCGATCCTGCCCTGGTCGTGCCAACCATCGCCGAGACGCTCGCCGTCCGGGAAGGAAGTGGCCAGGCGCTCCTCTCCCGTCTCGCGGAGCACCTGCGACAGCGACAGATGTTGCTGCTGCTGGACAACTTCGAGCAGGTGGTGAGCGCGGCAGAGCAGGTGGCGGCCTTGCTGACTGCCTGCCCACAGCTCAAGGTCCTGGTGACGAGCCGGGAAGTGCTGCATGTGCGAGCCGAGCATGAGTTTCCGGTACCACCACTGGCCTTCCCCGACCCCAACCATCTGCCCGATCTCGCGGCCCTCTCGCACCATGCGGCGGTCGCGCTCTTCCTCCAGCAGGCTCAGGCAGTCAAGCCCGATTTCCATCTGACGGACGCCAATGCCAGCACCGTAGCTGAACTGTGTGTCCGCCTGGATGGGTTGCCACTGGCCATTGAGTTGGCGGCGGCCCGCATGAAGCTGTTCTCGCCGCGGGCCTTGCTCGCTCGGCTGGGGAGCCGCCTCTCTGTCTTGACGAGCGCGTCGCGGGATGTGCCAGCGCGGCAGCAGACGTTGCGCAACACCATTGCCTGGAGCTACCAGATGCTCGATGCGAAGGCTCAACGGCTCTTCCGGCGACTTTCCGTTTTTGTTGGTGGATGCACCATGGAGGCCATAGAAGCACTCTGCACTGAACGCGACGGCGGCGAATCAGAACCTGTCCTGGACAGCGTAGCTTCCCTCGCCGACAAAAGTCTGCTGCAACACGTAGAGCAGCAAACGGGAGAGGAGCCACGATTCGCCATGCTGGAGACGATTCGTGAGTATGCCCTGGAGAGCCTGGATGCCCTCGGGGAAACAGAGGCAGCACGAAGGGCACACGCCGCCTACTTCCTGCGACTTGCAGAGGAAGCTGAGCAGGGCATGGCAGGCCCACCGCAAGCGGTCTTGTTGGAGCGCCTGGAACAGGAGCACGACAACCTGCGAGCAGCCATGCAGTGGTCACTGGAACAAGCAGAAGAGGGGAAAGCCATGGCCTTGCTCTTGGGAGGAGCGTTACAATCATTCTGGTATATTCGAGGGTATTACGGTGAAGGGCGGGATTTCTTGGAGCGAGCACTCTCGCGAAGTGATGAAGTGGCAGCACCAATACGGACAAAGGCCCTGTATGCGGCTTCGCAACTGCATAATGCTCTGGGCTCCCTTGATCGAGCGGAGGAACTATGCGAGCAGAGCCTGGCCCTGTACCGGGAACTCGGAGACACTATGGGCATTGCCTCCTGCCTCCACTTGCTGGCAGACATAGCCTCGGGACGGGGAAACCTCGCCGTGGCCCGCGCGCTCGGGGAAGAGTCCCTGATGCTCTTCAGAGAGGTAGGTGACAGGAGATCAGTCGCCTATCTCCTGTTCCACCTGGGGAGTGTGGCCGTCGATCAAGGGGAGTATGCCAGGGGACGCGACCTGCTCACTGAGAGTTTGACGATCAACAGAGAACTCGGAAACACTCGAATCGTTGCTCACTCGCTCCTCTACCTGGCGCAGTTGTACCATGTGTCTGGAGGTGACCTGGCGCAGGCACACACGTGGCTTGACGAGAGCTTCGCACTCTTTAGAGAGGTGGGCGACAAAGAGGGTATCGCCTCCTGTCTCTCTCTCTCAGGGAGGCTCGCCCTCAGTGAGGGGGATACGGCCTCAGCACGCTCGCTCAATGAGCAAGCGCTGGCGCTCTTCAAGGAGATGAAACAGCAGCATGGCACAGCTCTCTCACTTTACGCCTTAGCGCAAGTGGCCGCTGCTCAGGGGGACCACGCGGGTTCCCAGGCTCTCTACGAGCAAGGCGTAGTGGTGGTGCGCAAGTCGGGTGACAAATGGACGATCCTCTTTGGCCTGGAAGGGTTGGCAGCAGCGGTTGCCGCTCAGGGAAACCATACCTGGGCAGCTTACCTCTGGGGTGCAGCGGAAGCCCTGCGTGAAGCTATCGGAGCGCCCCTCCCGCTGGTTGAACGTGCCCCCTATGATCGGGCGGTAGAGGCTCTCCGTACCCAGCTTGGGGAGCAAGCCTTTGCCGCAGCGTGGGCCGAGGGACGCACGCTGTCACTAGAACAAGCCCTTACCACACCAGGACGGGAAGCACTCCCTGCCTCCACCCAGGAAGAAGAATCATTCTCCCCTGCTCCCGTATCTCCTCCACCCAATCCTGACGGGCTGACGGCCCGGGAGGTCGAGGTGCTGCGACTGCTCGCAAGAGGACTCTCCAACGCCCAGATCGCCGAAGAACTCATTGTGAGCCAGCTGACCATCAAAGCGCATCTCCGCTCTATTTATAGCAAGTTGGAGGTCACTTCCCGCAGTGCGGCCACCCGCTACGCCCTGGAGCACTCCCTCAGCTGAAGGCCATGCACGATAGGTTGCACCACTATTCCGGCCTCGTCTGACATCGAGGAGTGCAGGGAGGACGAACTCGTGACATTCCTCAAGCACCGTCTAGTTCTTTCGAACTAGACCTTCCCTGCTTCTCCCCGTGGTACAAATACCTCCCGCGAACGATGCGTTTTGCCCCTTGCCGACATACACTGTGAGTGAGGAGTTCACCAGGGTGAGTACACAGAAGCAAGCACGTCAGGTCCCGAAGATCAGGGGACGCGCCCAAGAGCAAAAAGTCGAGCACCAGGATGATCTCCATCACGCATCACGAAGGAGAGCAGAGATGGCAAAGAAGGAACCGGTGGACGAGCGGAACCTCGATGGCTCTGGCGCCCCGACCATTCCGTGGGAGCGGGCGCGCGAGCGGTTCGAGGAGGATGCGGGCATTTCGCCAACCCATTGGCTGGCAACGGTGCGCACGGACGGCAGGCCGCATGTCATGCCAGTATGGACCGTCTGGGTGGATGGTGCCTTCTACTTTGTGGCAGGCACCACCACGCGCACGAGTAAGAATCTCGCGCAGAATGCGCACTGCGTCATCACCGTCGCAAGCTCAGGACTCGATCTGGTCATCGAAGGCGAGGCCAGGAAGGTGAGCGACGAAACCAGGCTACAGCGGATCGCCGACGCCTACGCGGTGCAGGGATGGCACCCCACGGTGCGCCATAGCGTCTTCTACGCCGATGACGGAGCGCCAGGCACGGGTCCGCCTCCATACGACGTCTACGAAGTTGTTCCTGTGACCATCTTCGGCCTGGGCACGGACGAGCCCTACGGCGCGACCCGCTGGCGTTTTTAGCCCGCAGCGAACGACTTCGCCTCCCGTCAAGAGTGCGGTTCCAGGTGGAGGTATGCTACCCATCATACCGACTCAAAACAGGGGGTACACATAAGGGGCGTGGTCCATGGCGGAAAAAGAGGCGCGGCGAAGTCTCTCCAAGCTCAGGGTGAGCGTGCAATCACTTTCTAGAGGGATCTACCGGATCAGGCACAAAGCAGCCAAAGGAGGGCGCTATGGAACTCATGCTTTTCGTTCTTGCGCTGATTCTTCTTGCTCGCACGGCTCTACGCCGAGGGGCGGACAGCAGGGACAGTATCGACAGCCCGGAGTGGCAACGGCGACAACAGTGGGACGGTTTTCACTAGCAAGCGGGCGGATTCATGGAACAGATTACTTCAGAAAAGAGAAGGAGAAGACCTATGAGTAATGTCTTGAGTAACCAACAGAGAAGTGCAAACCTGTCAAGCAGCCGGCAACGGATGAGGAGCGTGACGTTGTGGTGGGGGCAAAGTTAGTGGGTACTTCGAACACACGCCTTTGCTCCTGCTCAAGACCACCGGGGCCAGGAGTGGAAAGCGTCACACGACTCCAATGGGATATATGCCCGATGGCGACCGCCTGATCGTGTTCGCCGCCAACGGTGGCTCACCGACGCACCCGGACTGGTATCACAATCTGCTGGCGCACCCGCACGTCACCGTCGAGGTTTCGGTCTCGACCTTCGACGCCATCGCTGTTGTTACCGCAGATGCGGAGCGAGATCGGCTGTGGACCCAGAGAGTGGCGGTGTACCCCTTTTTGGCCGAGTATCAGGCGAAGACGACCCGCCAGATCCCGGTGATCGCGCTCTCCCGACAAGAAAGCTGAAGACCATGAGTGGCTCCGACCAGCTGGCGTTCGGCTACGAAGCGCGTGACATGCCCAGAAGCACGGAACGTAGAATGACATCAATCTGGTATGAAATCCTGCCTGTCACATTGGAGGCGGAGCAGGTCGTAGTGCTGTACCGCTGTGAAGATGATGAGGCACAGCCCTGGCTTGTGCCTCATCAAACCGGGACGCACCCAAATGATGCCATTCTAGCGCATCTCGAACGCTGTTTTGGCGACCTGTTTGAGCCGGAGGCATCCATTGTTCACTCCACCTCATGGCGCTATTGCCAGCGAACCGAACGCGTCATTCTCACCTACCTGGTGGTGATGCCCCAGCGCGCCTGGAGTTACAAGCGGATTGCCAGCGATCGCATTATGGCACGTCGTCTGGGGAAGGTGGAGCAGGCGCGAGGCGACCACTTACATCCACCTGAAAAGATCGAAGTGAACCACGTCCTCGCGCACGCGCTCGACCATCTCGCGATGCTGAGAAACTCTGATGAGCGCATCAACGAGGTTCTCGAATCGGGCTGGATAGAAGTGCTTGAGACAAGGATACCGAAGCCAGCCGGGTATGTCGAGGTGGAAGAGATCAACTAAGCAGAGTTTTTCGGTCATCAGAACTGAAAGGGTGATCGCAGGGCATGGCTCAAAAAAGGGCAGACCCTTGTAGATCCCAAAGCGTTGTTTCTGAACAGAAGACAGAAACGAGCCACAGGAGGAGAGGACATGAAAAACAACCTTAATGGCATGAAGAATCATCCAGTCGTTTCACACGATGAGTGGCTTTCCGCACGAAAAGCCTTTCTTGCAAAGGATTGGGAGAGAGCATTATGAGTTTGCAACGGGAACGTACCCTCATCCTGGCACCACTGTTGATCCTGGCCGCCGCGTCGTGGGCGATTCTGATCTGGCAGTCCAGGACAATGAACGGGATGGGCATGGGACTGACGATGGGGATGGGAGCCGCGTTGTTTCTGGCGATCTGGGTGGTCATGATGATCGCCATGATGTTTCCCACCGTTGCACCGATGATCCTGGTCTTCGCGCGGGCCCAGCGTGACCGCCACTGCGGAGAACGCGCCGTTATGCCCACATGGGTCTTCGTGGGCGCGTACCTGCTGATCTGGACGCTCTTCGGGGGGCTTTCATATCTCGGTGCGCTCGCGACCTCGGAACTGGCCCAGCAGGTTCCCTGGATCATGATGAACGCGGCCCGCATTGGCGGCGGTATTCTCGTGCTCGCCGGGCTGTACCAGCTGACCCCGCTCAAACATGCCTGCCTGGCGAAATGCCGCACGCCTCAGGATTTCATCCTCCATTGCTGGCGTGATGGTCCTGCTGGCTCCTTTCGCATGGGCCTGGAGCATGGCATCGACTGTCTGGGATGCAACTGGCTGCTCTTCGTCCTGCTTTTTCCCCTGGGCATCATGAACATTGCGGCGATGGCGCTCCTCACTGCGCTGATCTTCGCGGAAAAAGTTTTCCCGCTGGGGACGCGCATCGCCCAATTCGCGGCTCTGGTTCTGATCCTCTATGGCGCACTCGTGATTGTCGTGCCCGCTGCACTCCCATGGAACGCCGCAGGCATGTAATGTGGTGATAGATGAGATGATTTTTCATGAACTTGCGATCTTTGGAGCTGAGGACACTGTTCCTCACTTATAAGAAGAATGAGCTCATCTCCAAAGGCGACTAGCATCTTTTGTCTGGCAGAAAGGACAAGCACTGAGAAAGGGGGTCAGCCTATCGAAACGTGAAACGTGTCGGCTTCGCAGAAAGAGACGGAGCATCCGGCGTGCTCCCCGTGGCGTGTTCCCTGGTGTTGGCTCAAAGCCGAGCTCAGGAGGTGCGGGTAAATTTGCGCGAACGATGGTATGCTTCCTGCAAGGAGGAGAACGGTGATGTGTGGCCACAAGCAGGAAGCGCCCGTTATCCAGGCGGAGCAGCGCGTGGTGGTCGATACGCTGTTGCGCCAGTGGGTGCTCAATCCGCGGGTGCAACAGTACTTGGAGATGGTCAAGGCGCGGGCGCTCGGACAGGATCTGCCAGCGATTGAGGCCAAATTGTTATAACGACAGAAGGAGAGAATCATGAAGGATGAGTCGAAGAACGTCGGGGGGCCGGCTGCCGGTGACACCGACACACTGGGGATGCCTGCGGTGGTCGACCGGGCCACCTATCAGGCGGAACTGGACCAGCTGCGGGTGCGAGAAAAGGCGCACACTCGCGAAGGTGACGCGATTGCGGCGGCTCGCAGGCGGCTGCCGATGGTGGAGGTAGACTCCACCATTCCGCTGATCGGCCCACACGGGCCGGTCACGCTGCTGGAGGTCTTCGAGGGCCGACGGCTGCTGATCGCCTACTATCACATGTGGTACACCGGTCGACCCGCCGCCGAACAGTGCGAGGGCTGCACCTTATACAACGGACAGGTCCGCGAGCTGTCCTATCTGCATTCCCGCGACGTCACCTACGCCACGTTCTGCCAGGGCCCCTACGAGGAGAGCGTCCGCTACCGCGACTTCATGGGCTGGGACGTGCCCTGGTATTCGGTGCAAGACTCCGCCGAGGCTCTGCTGGCTGGGCGTCAGGTCAACTGGTTCTACCTGGTGTGCTACCTGCGGCACGAAGACCGCGTGTTCGAGACCTACTGGACCAACGGCCGCGGTGTCGAGGTGATGGCTCCCGGCTATGTGTTGTTGGACAGGACCGTATATGGGCGGCAGGAGCCGTGGGAGGACTCGCCCGCCGGCTGGCCACAAAGGTGGGAATTCACTGGCGAACAAACATACCGCACCAACGGACGTCCCACCGCCCAATGGTCCCGGCTGGCGGCCGGACGCTCCGATGACCTCGGCACTAGGGCCACCGCCCCAGACAGCGGCCAAAACCAGTCGTGATCTCTCGATCAGCACCGCCGCCGCGGTGGTGTGCAGCGCGGCGGCCAGTTCCCTCTCTCCATTCGGAGCAGAAAGGAGGCCAGCTCCGATGAACCGGTCGGGGGAGGCACTCAACCCGAGCTTGCCTCCGGCTTGGAGCGGGGCTGGTCGTGATCGAGGAGTACAGTTCATGATAAACAGGATAAACAAGTGTACTATGCATATGCGTTTGCAACGAGCATATCCGCTTTTTCTGGCGCTGCTGCTGATCCTGGCCGCGGCGTCGTGGGGAAGGCTGATCGGGCAGTCTCGCATGATGAAGAGGATGGGCATGTGTCAATTACACCAACAGGAGGGATCATGACCACTCGAAATGACTACAACCGCCAGGTGGTTGAGGAGTTCCGCGCGAACGGGGGCAAGGTCGGTGGAATGTGGGAAGGTACCCCCTTGCTCTTGCTCACGACCACCGGTGCCAGGAGCGGAGAGCGTCGCATCACGCCGATGGGCTATCTCCCCGATGGCGATCGCCTGCTCGTCTGGGCGTCCAACGGTGGCGCACCCACTCACCCGGACTGGTATCACAATCTGGTGGCGCACCCGCAAGTCACCGTCGAGGTCGGGACCCAGACCTTCGACGCCATCGCTGTGGTCACAGAAGCTTCAGAGCGGGAGCGGCTGTGGACCAAGGCCGTGCAATGCTATCCCATTCTCGCCGAGCACCAGGCCAAGACCACCCGCCAGTTTCCGCTGATCGCGCTCTCCCGACGAGCCAGCTGAAGACCAGCAGCGGCTTCGCCGTGGTCCGCATTTATGCAAAAAACTGACGCTCACCCGCTTGGTGGGGATACCCATCACTTTTTTGTAGACCACTTTGGACAG
>WNGJ01001370.1_pt1 | contig 23912 bp, 22 predicted proteins | sample 5400611 | NCBI WGS metagenome assembly WNGJ01 (sample SAMN13153375, study PRJNA577476) | soil metagenome | isolation source: 40 cm soil or saprolite under Garry oak tree replicate 1 | place: USA:California | collected 2016-06-15
GAATATGGGGATCGATTGCAGGCCAGTTGAAGCAGTAGCACAGTCGTTGCAGGTGTAGGGCATTCGCCGAGGCGATCCCCGTGCTCTACCTCAATGAGTCCGCACAGAGGGTGCGCTTGGTTGCGGGATGGCGGTAACGTCTCCTGGCATGAGCGTGTTGTTCTGTGCCACTCGTCGGGGTGGAGCCGCATGAGTGGAGGCTCGATTCCGATGGGAATCGGGCCTTTTTGTTGGTCAAAAGGCGTTGTGCTACCGGGGATGAAAGTCTCCGCACACACGAGGAAAGGAAAGCACCATGGGTGACACACACCTTGACCCGGCGGTCTTCAAGGCACAGCAGCGCGAGCAGTGGAGCAACGTTGCACAGGGCTGGCGAAGGAGGTGGGCAGCCTTTGAGCAGGGGGCGCAGCCGCTCAGTGATCGGATGATGAATCTGGCTCACGTCGCGCCGGGCCAGCGGGTACTCGACGTGGCGACGGGTATCGGCGAACCGGCGATGACTGCGGCACGCCAGGTGGGCCCGAGCGGCTCAGTGGTGGCGATTGACCAGGCGCCGCAGATGCTGGCAGTGGCGCGCGAGCGAATGCAGGCAGCCGGGATACGTACCGTCGAGTTCGTTGAAGGGGACGCTGAGGCAGCGACGCTGCCGCTCGACTCCTTCGATGCGGTTGTCTGCCGCTGGGGGCTCATGTTCTTCCACGATCCAGTGGGCGCGCTCGCGCGCTTCAGGAACAGTCTCGTTCCAAGAGGTTGGCTAGCAGCCGCCGTTTGGGGTTCACCGGAGCGGGTGCCGATGATCTCATTACCGTTCTCAGTGCTCAGCCGCGAGCTGGGCCAGCCGCCCTCGCTCCCCAGTGGCCCAAGCCCTTTCGATCTGTCCGAACCGACGAGACTGGAGCAGGTGCTGCGTGACGCTGGCTTTGCGAGTGTGCAGAGCGAGCCGTTTACGGTGACCTTCGAGTTTGCATCGGTGGACGAACTCCTGGGTCACCTGGGAGAGGTCTCGGCGCCGATTCGCACGATCATGGCAACATCGAGCCCTGAGTACCAGGCCGAGTTCTGGAAGAAGCTCGCCGATGCCGCAGTCCCGTTCACCGATGCCGACGGGATGATTCGCCTGTCTAATGAGTGTCTGGTCGCCGCGGGCCAGCACTGAGCTTGCTACAGGAGGAGGTGCGCAGAGTCTGCTCTCCTCCTCCCAAGCCAGGCCACCAGCAGTCGAATCACCGCCACCTCGATCAGGGCCTTCCACGCAAGCAAGGATAAAGTGGTTAGGTCAGCGTCTCGTTGCGCATCCCGTGGGAAGACCCAAACATTTTGGCAGAAGGCAGCCACGAATATTGTACCGACTGCACCCCTATGCTATACTGCTGGTGCATGACAAACATCCGTTCACAGTTCGGGGGGAAGAGAGCGCCTACATGGGAGATGCAGGACCACAGCAAATTGGGTCGTATGCTATTATCCGGCTGCTCAACGAGAGTACTACTTGCCGTACCTACCTGGGGAAAGGCGAACAGCGTAGAAAAAAATATATCATTCTCAAGCTCTTCAGCATACCACTTGCCACGCATGAAGCTAAAGAGGCATTTCTTTCCCACGCCAAACAGCTTAAAAAGATCAAACATCGCAACATCACCGAATTACAGGATTTTGGCGTCATCGCGGACACGGAAAAACAACAAGATCACGGTTATTATGCCATCGAATACGTAGAGGGCAGCCCCATCCTCAATCAATTTGTCGCAGGCAAGCGTTATACACCCAATGAGATCAGGCCGGTACTCTCCATCATAGCCGATACACTTCAATACGCGCATGTCTCGCATATCCTGCATGGCAACCTCCACCCCGGCAACATACTAGCCAGTGCCAATAACGCGATCTGGCTCACTGATTTCTCGCCCATGCTAGAGGAGCCGCTCCAGGCACCGGGCTATAAGACACCCGCGCTTCCTTATGAAGCCCCTGAACACCTGCAAGGCAGGCTTAGCGCCGCCAGCGATCAGTACTCGCTGGCCATTATGGTGTATGAGTGGCTATGTGGCTGCCGACCCTACACAGCAACCGAACGCGAAGCATTACTGCGCCAACAAGCACACGAGCCACTTCCCTCACCTCGCAGTTTGAACGACAAGATTTCGCCGGCCGTTGAGACTGTGTTGCTCAAAGCGCTCTCCCTCAATCCTGAAGACCGCTTCGAACACATGCTGAAATTTTCCGACGCCTACCTGCGGGCGCTGATGGGTTTACCCATGACGGAGAACAAGGAAGGGCCGTACGCAATATTGCCGGTCAGCCCGTCTGCAATAGATAAGACTGCTATACCTTCAAATAAGAATAATGAGGTTGAAACCACCAGTGGTAAGAAACACGACGAGGATGAGATGAATCGCGTCCCTACAGAAGAGGAACCTGGCATTGTAGGGGAGCAATTCATCGCGCCCTCCTCTCCCGCTCCTTCCTATCTCCATACAGACAATCAGCAGGGTGATAGCAGCAAAATGGATGATACACATAATGAAAATGACAGGGCAGACGAGGAGGAAGAAGAGCTAGCTACAAAAAAGAGAAGCAGAACATCGCTACCAGCGGATTCAGCAACCAGGAATTATGCTCGCCTGCACCAGATCGTCGCTACCGATCTCGGTCATGGGGGTATCCTCTCCGAACGCCTGGCCGGTTACGAAGAGCGGCAAGTGCAGATCGAAATGGCAACGCTGGTTGCCCGGTCGCTCAATGAATACACACACGCCGTTGTCGAGGCTGCCACCGGTACCGGGAAATCATTGGCCTACCTCCTGCCCATTGTACGCTCGCGCAAAGTAGCGATCATCAGCACGGCTAACAAAGCGCTGCAGGAACAACTCTTTTACAAAGACATTCCTTTTGTGCAGGAACATATTCAAAATTTTGAAGCCGCGCTTGTCAAGGGTATGGGCAACTATATCTGCCTCGACCGCCTGGAAAAGGAGCGCGTTGAGACACAATTCTACCTCAAGAACCCGGACTTCACACGGCTGCTCAACATCGTCAATGAATTTGAATTGAGCATCACCGGCGACTTTGAAACGCTGGGATTCACAGTCCCCAATGACATACGCAGCCGCGTCAATGCCGATAGAGATCAATGCGCATGGCGAGATTGCCCTCTCTTTTCGAAATGCTACGTCCGCCAGATGCGGGAAAAGGCCACACATGCGCAGGTAATCGTTGTGAATCATACCCTCCTGTTACTCGATGCCGTCCTGGATGGTTACCTGTTGCCTGAGCGTGATGTAATCATAGTTGACGAAGCACATCACCTCGAAGAAGAGGCGACACGCGCCTTCACTGTGACCGTCAGCGAAGTGCAGATTTCCGCGCTGCTGGCGCAACAAAGGCTCAAGCAACACAGCCGTGCAGACCTGCAGGAAGAAGCCAAGCAGACCATGGTGCATGCATGGGATCGCCTGGCCCAGGTAGCGCTCCTTGCATTCAGCAAAGGCAGGGTCAACCTGCAAGAACCGCTGCAGGAAGGCCTGCGCCTGGCCACCGTCATCTCTGAACTGGCAGATTCGCTGCAAACGCAGCGCCCACAATATATGGAGGAGAAAGAAAACACCCTCTACGATAAGTTGATCACACGCACGCAAAACCTGGCAGCTGATATTCGCACGGTCTTCTCCGTCAATCAACGCGATAGTTTTGTCTACTATGTCGAACAGGTAATGAAAACCGGGCGGCGTGGTCCCCAGTTGGAAGTATCGGCCGCACCTCTGGACGTAAATACCTGGCTAAAAGAGTACCTGTTTAGTAAGTCTACTGTCGTCTGTACTTCGGCAACGCTGGCAACCGTGGGCCCCAATCCCACCGACCCGGAGGACAAAGGCCCAAACTTTGCATATTTTCGGCGTCGCGTGGGCCTCGACCACGTGGAATACCCCAATGTGCTGGAACGAATTCTGCCATATACCTTCGATTACGAGCATAACGCCATGCTCTATGTACCTCGACATCTCCCGGAGCCTGTTTTTGGTTCCGAATCAAATGGCTATACGAAAGCGATCGCAGAAGAAATGATGCGCCTGGTCGAAGCCTCGCGCGGCCGGGCATTTCTCTTGTTCTCCAGCAAACGTATGCTCGATGCCGTTTATAACATCTTTCTGGATCGTTTGCCCACTTACCTGGATTTTCCCTTGTTACGCCAGGGTGATTATAATCGCATCGAATTAGTGCGCAGGTTCAGAGAAAGCGAGGGCGCTGTCCTCTTTGGGTTAAAGAGCTTCTGGGAAGGGGTTGATATTGCAGGAGAAGCCCTGTCAATGGTAGTCATCGATAAGATGCCCTTCGATCCGCCCGATGATCCAGTCCACGAGGCACGCGTGGCAAGGATGAAGGCCAGCGGTCAGAATTGGTTCGGCAACTATGTCCTTCCCCAGGCTGTACTGCGCCTGAAACAGGGCCTGGGGCGTTTACTGCGTACCCACGAAGACCGCGGCGTGATGGCTATTCTCGATACACGCTTGCATAGCAAGAACTACGGGAAGCTTGTTCTTAACGCTCTGCCGCCCGCGCGCAGGACATATACTATAATTGATGTCGAACGCTTCTTTGCAGAAGAGCAAGATGCGCCTTTTTAATCTTACGAACGCTTCTCCCTCTGAAGGTCTGGTGTAGGAGACAAAAAATCTCCCTCCAAGAAACAAATCAAGCATTGACTTAATTAAGGAAATGTTGTATAATCTACATATGGATATGTTTGTGGCACTTGCCGATCCTACCAGAAGGAACATTTTAGAACTCCTTGCCAGCAGCGGTGAGTTAGCCGCTACTGCTATCTACGAGCACTTTCCTGTCAGCCCACAAGCGGTCTCACAACATCTCAAAGTCTTGCGTGAGGCGCACCTGGTGGAGATGGAAAAACATGCACAAAAGCGCCTGTACCGCCTCAATCCACAGACGCTGTCTCAATTCGAAGCATGGGTTCAGCAGATGCAGCGGAGGTGGAGTGAACGTTTTGACGCCTTAGATACCGTACTCGAACGTGAAAAAAGAAGGAAGGTGAATAACATTCTATGACAGCAAAGACAACGACTATTCTTGCAGAACCGGGGAAACAAGAAATCGTCATCACGCGCGAATTCGATGCGCCGCGAGAACTCGTGTTTAAAGCAGTTACTGATCCAAAACTGATCCCGCAGTGGTGGGGACCGAGACACCTTTCAACCGATGTTGACCAGATGGACGTGAGACCCGGGGGCCAATGGCGCTTTATTAATCGAGACGCCGAGGAAAACGCATATGCGTTTCACGGCGTGTATCACGAAGTACTTGCACCTGAGCGCATTATTGATACCTTTGAGTTTGAAGGGTTACCGGAAACAGGACATGTGACGCTGGAGACGATGAAACTTGAGGAATTGCCTGGAGGAAGAACCAGACTCATAGCTCAATCAGTCTTCCAGTCAGTCGCAGACCGCGATGGCATGCTCCAAAGTGGCATGGAAGAAGGAGTTAATGATACCTATGACCGTCTTGCGGAACTTCTGAAAAAGATGTAGAGGCTCTTCAGGGCTTCTCAAACGTCTTTTTCCTCTTCCCCTCCTCGCCCCAAAAAAGAGTACAAGAGCGTGTTGCCGGTTTGGCGCTACCGCGCCAAACCGGCAACACGCTCTTGATTCATCTGGGGTGGGGGGCTTGCCGCCAATCAGAGCGATGTTTGAGAAGCCCTACCTCAGCAAACAAGGGGTAGACAAAGTCACTCTATAGGGCTAAAATGAGAAGTGCATTCCGACAAATGAAAGGAAGTATCCGTTCCTTCAGTAGAGGCAATCTTTGTGATTGCCCAAATAAACAGGGGAGTTCGCGCATGAGCAAGATTAAGATGCGCTGCACCACCTGCGGCAAGTGGTTTCAGTCGGCAAATGCTAAAGAAGTAACTTGCCCCGATTGCGTGCAGAAGGCCAGAAAAGAGAAGTTAGCAGCTAAAGCAGGTCAATCATCCTCGCTTAAAACACCAGGTCAGGGAGCCCAGGGGGCGGCGAATCCCTCGCGACCTTTGCCTCCACCACCCAAACCAAAACCAGCCTCCAGTGGCACAAGTCACTGGATCGATGCGGTCGACGATGTAAAAGTGAGCGAACCAGATCAGCCGCAACAACGTCCGAAATTGCCCTCCTCCCCTGCTCCACAAGATACACGAGGTGGGTCTGAGCGATCCGGCAACCGCGGACCCGGTGGCTATCGCGATGAGCGTGGCCCTGGTAGCTATCGCGAAGGTGGCAGCCGTGGCCCCGGCAGCTATCGACCGGGCGGCCCCTCTATTGCTGGCGGTATAGGACAACGCCCGCGCCAGCCAATGGAGGGCAGTTTTGGACATGGTACGTCCACCACTGCCGACCGCGAACCACGTCAAGATGGCAAAAAGGGTGGCAAACCAGCAAAGGCCAAAGCGCCTAAACCAGCAGCTCCGCCCAGGCCTAAACGTGAGAAGATTCCGCCTCCTGAACCTTTCGTGCCATCGCCTGAACAGGTCGCACAGGTCGAGGCTCGTTATCTGGAACTGGCAGTACCTACTGAGTTCGACGGTATTCGCACACAGATAGCACAAGAACTGGGCGTACCTAAAAAAGCCGTCAAGAAGATTGTCAAGGAGTTACGCGACCGGCAAGGCATACCGAGCTGGTGGGAAATGCAAACCTATAAGGGTGATGCCGAAGAGCTGGAGAAGATCAAGGAAGTCTATGAACTCTTCCTGCCTTTGCCGCCCATTGGCGTGCACAAAACTATCGCCGATCAACTTTCGCTCAAACCCGGGGAGGTTTACCAGGCTATTAAAGCCATTCGCCTCGAACTGAATTTGCCCCAGTATAATGACCCTGCTCTGCATGGCATGGAACCGGCTCCTAGGAAAAAACAGCATGCCGCTACACAGGAGGCAGAGACAAAAGAGTCCCAAGAGGGGCAAGCCGAGGTTACCGGTTCAACGGCAAATACGCCCGGCGACACTACGCCGGTTGATACTACAGCAGAGGCAGTTGCTGAACCGGTAGAGGTTGCGGCTACTACCGCTGCCGAAAGTAACGATGCCCAGGAATAAATAGTTAGAGGAAATCGTATGGAGGAGAACTGCCTGTTCTGCAAGATCGCAGCCGGCCAGATACCCAGTAAAATCGTCTACCAGGACGAGGACGTAGTGGCGTTTGAGGACATCAATCCCAAGGCGCCATATCATGTCTTGATCATTCCCCGCCGCCATATCGCGTCCATGGCAGACCTGACACTCGAGGATGGGCCCATCCTCGCAAAGATCTTCATCACTGCGACGAAGCTGGCACATGATAGGGGTATTGATGAAAGTGGCTACCGCATCGTTGCCAACGTCGGCCCTGATGCCGGGCAAAGCGTGTTCCACTTGCACTTTCACCTGCTTGGAGGCCGCAAACTAGGCTGGCCGCCAGGATAGGAACTGCAAGGTACTTCCATGCGCATCGCGATTGATTATACGGCAGCCGTCCGGCAGGGAGCAGGCATTGGGAAATATGTGCGCGACCTGGTGGATGCCATGCTCGTGCAGGACAAGGAGAACCAGTATACCCTGCTCACCAGCGGACGCCCCACAGCGGAGCGTCCGTTTCCTAAAGCGGAAAATGTGCGGGGGCGCAGCCTTGTCATTCCTGACCGCTATCTTAATATTCTCTGGTACCGCTGGCGATTACCTATCTCCGCGACCTTTTTCACAGGCCAGGTAGATATCTACCATGGCCCCGATTTCGTTCTGCCGCCCCTCAATGGTAAATTACGCAAGGTTGTCACTGTCCACGACCTGGCCTTCCTAGAGCACCCGGAGTACGCGGTGCCAGAACTGGCGGCTTATCTCAAAAAAGTCGTTCCCGAAGCGGTTGGCGCCGCTGATGTTGTCGCCGCTGTCTCACACGCAACCAGCCAGACGCTGGTCAAGCACTTTCAGACATCACCCGAGAAAATCATCACTGTTCCTAATGGCATTCGATCACACTTCCGGCGTATTACCGACCCTATCTTGCTGGCGGCGACACGCAACAAGTTTGACTTGAAGTACCCGCTCGTCCTGGGTGTCGGCACGCTGGAACCGCGTAAAAATCATCTCGGCCTGATCAAGGCTTTTCACAAAGCTCAGAGCGCCGCGGGCAAGAAACGACGGCCCGCCATGCTCGCCCTGGCAGGAGGACCAGGCTGGCTTTATGATGAAACCCAGGAACTCGTAGCAAAGCTTAAACTTGAGAAGAAAGTACGCTTCCTGGGGCGTGTGAGCGAACTCGAGCTGATTACCCTCTATAGTATGGCAGATGTATTCGCATTTCCCTCTTTCTTTGAAGGCTTTGGCGTGCCTCCTATTGAGGCCATGGCCTGTGGCGCACCGGTCATCACGTCGAATACTTCATCCCTGCCAGAAGTCGTGGGAGATGCAGCCCTGCAGATCGACCCTCATAATAGCAGTGAACTCGCCAATGCCATCAATCGCCTGCTCGAGGACGAAGCGCTACAGGAGGAATTACGCCAGAAGGGCTATGCGCGAGCAAAACTCTTCACCTGGCCCAGATCGGCAAGCAAGATGCTCTCCATCTACCGGAGACTCTACGAAGGAACTACAAACTTCACTGACGAGGTCAATAGTGTATGAAAATTGGCATTAATACCCTTTTCTTCAAATATCCAGCGAGCGGCAGCGGTCAATATCTCTCTCACCTTTTATGCGCATTGGCCGAAGTCGACCAGCAGAACCAGTACGTTTTGCTGGGACCAGAACCTATCGAGCGCAGCAGCGGCGTGCTCTCCAAATTTCCCTACCAGGTGGCACCCATACCCGGCCTTGCAAGACGCAATGCGAGCATAGAAAAGCTGGCGTGGGAACAATTCACGGCGCCAGCAGCCGCGCGCAAAGCCAGAGTTGATCTCTATCACATTCCCTATTTCGCTCCGCCTTTTTTTCCACGCACGCCCGGTATTATCACGATTCATGATGTCATCCCGCTGCGCCTGCCACTCTACCGGGCTGCTGCCAGGGCGAAAGCCTATACGCAATTGATTACTCGCGCCGCCCATAAAGCTACCCTGATTATTACGATCTCGCAACATGCCAAACAGGATATGATCGACGCCTTGAACTTGCCCGCCGAACGCATCCGCGTGATCTACGAGGCCGCCGGAGATGAGTATCAACCGATTACCGACCAGGCTATACTGGCTGAGGTGCGCTCTCGTTATGGACTGAACGAAGGCTATATTCTCTACGTTGGCGGACTTGACCAGCGCAAAAACGTGCCACAACTGGTGCGTGCCTTCGCGCACCTCTACCGGCAAATGCACGATCCCAACCTGCAATTACTGATCGCAGGCAATCCAGATAAGCAGAGCGGGCCGCTCTTTCCCGATCCGCGTCCGGTGGCCGCCGACCTGGGCATGACGGGCCAGATCATCTATCGCTTTATTGAAGAGGAGGATAAACCTGCTCTCTACAGTGGCACAAGCGCCTTCGTTTTCCCCTCGCTCTACGAGGGCTTCGGCCTGACACCGCTGGAGGCCATGAGCTGCGGAGCACCGGTTATCTGTTCAAATCGCACTTCATTGCCCGAAGTGGTAGGCGACGCGGCCATCAGCCTTGACCCCGATGACACACACACCTTGGTCGAAGTTATGCGTAATGTATTGACGAATAGCGATCTCCAGAACGAATTGCGTGCGCGTTCACTGCAACGCGCCGCGCAATTCAACTGGCGCAAGACTGCGACGGAGACGGTCGCTGCTTATGAAGAAGCATACAAACGGAGCAGGAATAAGTAATATGCGTGTATTGATGATCTCAAAAGCCCTGGTCGCAGGGACCTCGCAGCGTAAGCTCGAAGAGCTGGCGAAATGTCCGGGCGTCGAACTGACTCTGGTGACACCCGAGTACTGGCAGAGCGACGACGGTAGCAAACAAGTTCTTGAACGCCTCTATACAAGCGGCTATCGCATGATCGTCACCCCCATAGCCTTCAATGGTCACTTTCACCTGCATTACTACCCGCAACTCAGCAAGATTATGCACGAGGTACGCCCCGAAATCGTGCATATCGATGAGGAACCATACAATTACGCAACCTTCCAGGCTATGCATCTTGCTCGCAAGCACAAGGCACGTGCGCTGTTCTTCACCTGGCAGAACCTCTATCGCACCTATCCGCCACCTTTCCGCCAGGTCGAACTTTATAACTACCGTCACGCGGCCGTCGCATTGGCAGGCAATCGCGATGCCCAGGAGGTGTTGAAGCGCAAGGGTTTCCGTGGCCCGATCCACATCATTCCGCAGTTCGGCTTCGATACAGAGATTTACCGGCGCACCGAGTCACGCCCGCCGCGAACCCCCGGTGCTCCTTTCACACTCGGATATCTTGGACGCCTGGTCGAGAACAAGGGCTTGTCTTTGCTTATAGAAGCCTTAGCCAGCCTGCCCGAACATTGTCGTGTTGTCTTCATTGGCAATGGTCCTATGAAGAGTGAGCTGGAAGCGCAGGCCGCACGCCTGGGAGTTACCCAGCGCGTCACCTTCAAGGCTGGCGTTCCGACCTATGAAGTCCCCCAGGAATTGCAGCAGATGGACGTGCTTGTACTTCCATCGCTGACCCGTCCCAACTGGACGGAACAGTTTGGCCGCGTACTTGCTGAAGCTATGGCCTGTGAAACGCCCGTAATTGGCTCAAGTTGCGGCGAGATACCTTACGTTATCGGCGATGCCGGGCTGGTCTTCACGGAAGGCAACGTACAAGAACTGGCAACTTGCGTGCGCCAATTGCTGGATGATCCAGAACTCTATGCAACCCTGGCTACCAGGGGACGCCAGCGTGTGCTGGAGCAGTATACACAGGAGAGCATCGCCAGGCAAACTTACAAGGTTTACCTGGAGATGATGGGGGGAGCACGCGAAGAGTTATGACTTGACAAGGAAGTAATACCATGTTAAATTATCAATACAGCTATGTTTGGTAATTCTAGTCAAGGAGGTATTACCATGCAAGAATTTGAAACCTCTGTCACAGAAAAAGGGCAGGTAACTATTCCTCAGGAGATTCGCCGCATTATGGGCTTGCAGCCACGCGATAAGGTGCGCTTTAAAGTGGAGGGAGACGAGGTGAAGATCAGTCGAGCATCGTCAAAACTCCTTCAATGGTTTGGGTCTGTGACACCCAGAAACAAGCCAGAGGATTTCGAAAAAATACGAGAGGAATTTGAGAAAGAGGTTGCCGAGGATGTTGCTTCCGAAGGCTAGAAAAAATTATGCCGGCATGTTTCTTGGATACTAATATCCTGTTGCGCTTTCTGACCAGGGACGACGAACAGAAAGCGCAGCAGGCGCTGGACCTTTTATTGAGGATTGAACGAGGTGAGGAGAAGGTAATTACCTCTCCTCTGGTTATTTTTGAGACAATCTTTACGTTACAAAAGCTCTACAAAGTACCCCGAGATATCATTAAGGAACAGGTTTTATCCATTATCTCTTTACGAAGTCTTCACCTTCAGGATAAGAGCCTCTACCCTCGGGCTTTTGATCTTTACGTTAGCAAAAATATTTCCTTTGCCGATGCTTACAACGCTGTTTACATGCAATCCGAAGAGATATCGCAGATCTATACCTGGGATAAAGATTTCGATAAGATCGAGGGGATTACCCGAATAGAACCACAATTAGAACCGGAGGGATGATAGTTAAATTATGAATAAGTCCAACTCTACACCTGTTGCTCTGATCCCGCGCAGTATCCTGTTCGGCAATCCAGTCAAGGCCAACCCGCAAATTTCGCCGGATGGCACGATGATGGCTTACCTCGCGCCGGTAAACGACGTCTTGAATGTCTGGGTAGGCAAGATTGGCAGTGATAAATACCAACCCGTCACCAAAGATGAAGACCGGGGGGTTCGCTTCTACTTCTGGGCGGCTGACAACAAGTATATCGTTGATAAATGTGTCAAATTCCTTTCCTCAACGATTTGCCACGGAGTAACTAATTTGCTTCCTTCTTTCCAATGATAATCCTCTGGTGCTAAGTTGTACGTCTGCATAACCTCTAAGTCTTTGAGACAGAATATTCGTACATTTCCTTCCTTTTTCTTACCAATGCGGCGTATACCTAAATATGAGGCATGGACTTTCATTGACTCAAGGGTTCGGAGAGGCAAGAGCCGCATGAGTTCTCTACTTGATGTAGTTGTGTAGTGTTCTCTGAGTATCGCCTCTTCTTCCTCTGACCAGTGCGGAGACGGACATCCACCCTTAAAGCATACTGCCTTGTCTGTTTCCCACTCGTCATCTTTCCAGTAGAATGTGAGCGTGAAGAATTGCGGTGATATCCACTCAAGAGATACCTTTTTCACAAACAATTCAATCAGTTCTATGATGTCCTCGTGCGTGACAACCTCTTCCCACGCTTCGCCTGCATCACGCATGAGTCTTTTGAATGTGCGGCGTTTTTCTGTTTCAGTGCCGGTTGTGACAAGCTGTTCATATTGAACCTGAAGCCGTTGAAGCTCTAGCTTATGTCCTTTGTACGCTCTATTGATTTCTTTTACTAAGTCCTCTTCCTCTTTTTCTTCCTCGTCTTCTCCCGCATCTATTTCATTATAGTTTTCATCCTCTTCCTTGAGGAAGGTAAGTCTGCGCTTCAGTTTTGCCATGAGCGATTGCGTGGCATTGATATGTACTTCAAGCTCTTTGAGCCGTTTCCGGTGTGCTTTATACTCTGCCTGCTCCTGGCTGAGAAAATCTGTAAACTCGTTTTCAGCTATAGGTGATTGTAACCGCTCAACAAACCGCGCTAAAAAGAGACGGTCAACATCCGGTGCTGCTATCCGATAGACAGTGTGTCTCACGCCACTGCCTCTGAGGTAAAACTCGTAAAATGGTATTCTTCCTTCTGTTTTTGTTGACACGTCTTCTGTAAAATATGTGTAGGTTTGTTCATCTGCTGGACGGATATGGTTTCTGAGGTAAGCAGGTTTTTCTGACGCATGTCGTTTGACGTATCTACCTGCCCGCTCTAGGTACTCGGTATTAGGTGTTCCGTCAAGATTTGTTGCTGAGAGCCTGTTAAACGCATAGATAAAATCCATGTAGTTGACAATTGCAGGGTGGTTGTTGTAGCGGATAACGCCTTTGTAAACAAAATGTCCGATGTTCGCGGGATTGCTAAGGATGTTAGACAGTCCTGATCTTCGGCGATCACAGTAATGTCGCCCATGGCGATGTTCAGCTTGACGAGGCGACCAGCATTGACGTTACGCGAGTCCTGGAGATAGATTGCTTGACCATCCAATGTGAAGTCAATAGGCCCACTGGTGAGGCTATCGTCTGCATCCCAGGTGACAAGCTTTCTCCATTCATAGTGCTCGTCGTCGCGAACCAGAAGTTCTGTGCCGCCGTCAGGCAATGCCGTGACTACACCGCGTACCTTGAAATGTGCATCCGTGACCCAATTCATGATGTTACCTGGGTTCTTGGCGACAAGCGTAAGCTCGCCTGTAGTCAGGTCGAGGTGATAGACATCGTGAACCTGTGGGTTTTCTTTGTTCATGCCGATCAAGAGTTCGTCAGGAAAGTGCTTGTCGCGGTCGATGATCTGCACCTGTACATTCTCAAAGGGCGTCAGGTCTCTCGTCTCCCGCGTTTCCAGGCTCGCTGCATTCAAGCGCCAGTTTTCGTTGCCGCCGACATCCTGGATGTACATGATGTTCTTGTTATCTTGTGCCCAGAAGTAGAAGCGCACGCCTCGATCTTCGTCTTTGGTAACAGGCTGGAAATTGTCGCTGCCGATGGTTCCTACCCAGACATTCAGGACATTGTTGACAGGGGCGAGATAGGCCATTTTTGTGCCATCCGGTGAAACCTGCGGACTCGTCTTCTCTGGATTGCCAAACAGCACATTACGTGGTATAAGATGTGTCGTTGCCGATGTTGTCATTTTTCCTTCCTCTTGTTCATGTGGTAATAGACAGTACCCCCTTATAGAACTGTAAAAGTGTCTCTGTTGTCAAGGCAGAAAATTATCGATGAGGAATCACGAGCGTTGCTGGGCGAAAAGAGGAATAGGCTGATCAGCTCTGTTCTTCCAGCCATTTTGGCAAGTCCACTATAGACGGCAAAATCGCCTCGGGATGAATACGTTCCAAAAGCGGTGATTGAGCATTATGCTTGCCTGTGCAGACCAGTACCCCGCGCAAGCCAGCCTGCTGCGCACCGCCGATGTCGTTCTCGATATCGTCACCAACCATGACGGCCGCGCGCGGCTGCACGCCAATAGTGAGTAACGCCTGCTCGAAAAAGGCGCGATTTGGTTTACCCAGGACCGTCGCATGCTGGCCTGTCGCCAGCTCCAATGCGTATATAAAAGGACCACTATCCAGTTGCAGCCCCTCGCCTGTGCGCCAGTAGAGGTTGGTGTGAGTCGCAAGCAGCATAGCACCATCCATCAGCATTCTAAAGGCATGATTCATCGCCTCGTAGGTCAGCAGTTCTTCGGCCCCACCAATCACGACGATGTCCGCGCCCGATTCGACCAGTTCGATGCCCGCAAAATCCTCGGCGGTATCACCCTTGGTCAGCAGCCAGCAGCGTCTCCCTGGATAGTGCTGGCGAATATAGTTGGCGGTCGCCACGGGTGCAGTCATCACCCGCTCTTCTACAAGCGGCAATCCAATGGCTTGAAGACGCTTTACCAGCGTCGCACGCGAGCTAGTAGTAGTATTGGTGACAAAGCAGGTGCGGTACCCCTGGCGTTCCAACCAGCGCAATGTCTCAGCAGCGCCGGCGATTGGCCGCATACTGACATGCAATACGCCATCAATATCCAGAAGTACACCACGAAAAGCAGGCATTGTTAGCGTTCCTTAAATTAAATTGTAAAGCGAGACAATGTCAGTATATCATAGACCTGAGAATCCCCTGGCGGAGGCAACTTAGGTGTGCGCCGTAGGACACAATACCTATGCCATGACTCTTCCGTTAGTCAATCCGTTTCTTCTTAAGAATGGAGCAAAGAGTTGTGGAGATTTGGAGTGCAGCTAACATAACTGTGGAATGCTCCCCAATCCCATCTTCCCCATTTCTTTATTATGCACAAATAGGGGGTTGAATAGCTCTGATAAAAAGAGAGTAGCGATGACATTCATTGCTGAATGATGTATAATAGCCGCCAGGGATAGCCTTTCAGGAGGAGTTAATCGCATGGGTGGTGACATGATAGGTCGTGTCATCAAAGGGCGTTACAAACTCATTGATGAGCTGGGACGGGGCAGTTTTGCAACCGTCTATATTGCACGTGATACGAAAAACAATCGCATCTATGCCGTAAAAGTCATGCACATTGAGTTCTCGGACGATGGCGAGCTACTAGCGCGTTTCCAACGGGAGGCACATATCCTCCTGCATCTCAGTGACCCCCATATTGTACGCATTTTTGATTATGGGGATGAGAACGACATCCACTACATTGTGATGGATTACATCGACGGCCAGAATCTAAAATATCATACGCTGACTCACGGGCCAATGGAAGCATTGCGCGCCCTCGATTATACCAGGCAAATTGCCGAGGGCCTGGACATAGCTTTCAAGCATGGTGTGGTTCACCGTGACATCAAGCCGCAGAATATCGTTATCAATAGCAAAGATGTAGTCAAGATCACCGATTTCGGTTTAGCGCGCAGCCGGGAGACAGTCACGCTGACCCAGTCCAATGTTTTCATGGGTACCGCCTACTACATCCCACCTGAACAGGCAGAAAGTGGTCGTTTAGCGGACATTCGTTCTGATCTGTATTCCGTCGCAACTGTCTTATTCGAGATGCTCACAGGTCGTCCACCATTCGAGGGAGAAAGCGCCGTAGACATCGTAGTAAAACACATGAATGAAAAGGTACCTTCAATATGTCGCATACGCCCTGGCCTGCCACCCGAAATGGACCAGTTCATGCAAAAAGCCATGGCTAAATCCCCGGAGGACCGATTCAGCACACCACGCGAGTTTATTGCCGCGATAGAACAATTGCAGCAGGTTATTCAGGCTAAACAACCGGAACGCCAGGAGCCTGGGGAACTCCACCCGGTGGCAGAAATTGGCTATGAATTGAAGCAGGGGCCTGGCGTGCGGGAAGCTCAGCCGGCAGGAGCTAACGGTATACAGGAGCCTGGACGCAAGAGAGCGCAAGTTGATGCAGAGGGCGGCAAGCCCCCCCGGGGTCCGCAAAAACAGGCCCGGCTACACGTTCTGGCAAGTAATCAGATCATTCCTTTAACAGGAGAGTTGATGGTTGTCGGGCGCCAGGACCCGGTGCTCGGCATTTTCCCTGAGATCAACCTGGCGGACAAGACGGTTGGGCGACGCCATGCCTATGTGCGCAACCAACAGGGACAGTATACCGTCGAAGACCTCAATGCCCTGAATAAGACTCGATTAAATGGAGTAATTTTAACGCCGCATGAAGAGCGTATTCTCAAAGATGGCGACATTCTTCGTTTTGGCAGCGTTGAGGTACGTTTTGAATTGCGATAGATGCAGTTGTAGGGGTGCGATATTTCGTGCCCAAAGTCTGACCGGGCGCAACTACTTCCAACATTTGCGCACCTACAATCAAGAGAGGTGAACGACATGAGAGGAATTCTCGGATTGGCAGGCATTGCCATTGTCGCAGACCAGGCACAACCGTTTTACAAAAATCCGTATATTTTAGCCGGCGCGGTTTTAGTAGTAGCACTCTTTATACTGATAGGAGCACTATTGCTCTTCCGCAGTAGCGGTAAAAAGAAGCGAGCGAATGCCGCCGCCAGCGCTGCTGGATCATCGGATTGGCAACGCCAGGGACAGCAGGGAATGCCAGGGGGATGGAACCAACCAGCAACGGGTACACCCGCTAATAATCCCTGGGGCCAACAACCTAACGCCTGGGCCGCGCAGCAACAGCCCGGACCCGGCGCATGGGGTGCACAAGGACAGCAACCTGCAAACTGGGCTGCTGCAAACTCTGCTCCTCAACAACCCGGCGGTTGGGATGCGCAAAATCCCGCTCACCAGCAGCCTCCTGCATGGGCTGCTCCAGGTTCCCCTCAACAACCCGGCGGCTGGGATGCGCAAAATCCCGCTCACCAGCAGCCTCCTGCATGGGGTGCACAAGGCCCCGCTCAGCAACAGCAGGCAGCCTGGGGTACTCCAGCTCCGGCACAACAACCCGGCGGCTGGGGCAATCAAGGTGCAGGAGCTACGGGCGGACAGCAGCCATGGGATGCCGCCCCATCGCCGTCACCTGTAGACCCCTGGGCACAACAGCAGGCAGCAGCGCCATGGGGCACACCCAACCCACCAAGTAATCAACCCGCGCCCCCGGCTTACGGTAGCAGCGGCTCAGATCAATCGTGGGGACAACCAGCGCAAGTTGCCGATCAATGGGGTCAGCCGGCTCAGCAACCGGCACAACAAGCGGGCTGGCCAGCGGGATACCAACCATCGGCAACTTCAACCCCTCCAGGAGCCAATGCGCCGTGGCAGCAACAAGGGCAAGGTTTTGCCGAGGCAGATAGGACGATGGTGCGCCCTAGCTCGGGTCCTCAGGGCATGGGTCTTGTGCGCATCGAAGAGGGCAAAGAGCCTGGGCGTATCTATGAGGTACGCAAAGATGCTCTCAGCATAGGACGTAGCCGGGAGAGCGACATCTTCCTCGAGGACCTGGCGGTATCACGGCTCCATGCATCCATCCTCAACCTGGGTAACAACAATTATGCTCTGAGGGACGAGGGCAGCGCCAATGGCACCAAAGTCAATGGTCAGCCGGTCAACAAATACCAGCCCTATCCCCTACAGGAGGGTGATAAGATCCAACTTGGCCAAACCGTTTTAGTCTTTGCCAAACGTTGATGAACTGTAGGGGTATCATACCAGGTTATGCAACAAGACCCCCTGATCGGTACGACCCTTGGTAAGTATAAAATCCTGGCCCCGCTCGGCCAGGGAGGTATGGCTCAGGTCTATCGTGCACACCAGGAGAACCTTGATCGCGAGGTTGCGATCAAGGTTCTTCCGCCCTGGTATGCGGCCGACCGCAATTTCGTCGAGCGTTTCAACCTGGAGGCTCGCCTGGTCGCTCGTCTTTCCCACCCCAACATCGTCACTATCCACGATTTCAGCGAACAAGATGGGCACCTCTACATCGTGATGCAGTTAGTCGATGGTGGAACGCTGAAACAACTGCTGGATAGGTTACGGGATCCTTCAAGCTCGGCAAATCAGAATGCACAGGAGGTAATGGGAGCAATGGATGTTTTGGCGGCCGACCGCATCTTCCAGCCGCTCGCCAGTGCGCTCGCATATGCACATGAAAAAGGCATCATCCACCGCGATATTAAACCTGTTAACGTCTTAATGGATCGCACAAAACGTCCCATTCTCTCCGATTTTGGCATTGCAAAAGTGCTCGCCAGCACCAAAGAGTTGACTCGCCCGGGAGCTGGAGTTGGAACACCCGAATACATGTCACCCGAACAGGTTAAAGGAGAGCAGATGGATGGCCGGGCAGATATCTATGCTCTCGGCATTATGCTCTATGAGGCGCTAACCGGGCGCACACCGTTCATTGGAGATAACTATCCCGCGATTGCCCATAGCCATATCTACGAGACCCCACCCGATCCACGCATTTTTAATCGCTTGATTCCCCTAGCAGTACGAGATGTTATCCTGACAGCGCTGCAGAAAAAACCAGAACATCGTTACCAACGCGCCAGCGATATGGCTAAAGCTCTTGAACAAGCAGTTCAGGTAGCAAGTAAAGGAGACCAAAACCAGTTAGCGACACAGAGCCAGGCATCCATCGCCCGCGCTCCGACCTCACCCATTTATCTCTGCCCCAACTGTCAACGGCCCAATAAACCGGATACGTATTTTTGTACCCGCTGTGGCTCTCTGCTCAACCCTTGTCCCAACTGCCACAGCCAGAACAAAGCCAAAGATCGTTTCTGCACGAAGTGTGGATACATTCTGAGGGCGCAATGAAGGATTGGATTTAAACGGCTCTAGTCAAAGAATTCGTCCACATGAGGAGCAGTAATGCGCTCCAGCGTTTTTCGCTGCTCATCAATGCGTTTGTGCCGTAACATCGCACGCTGCTCGACGCTCAGATCAAGAATTGCGCGTATACGCTCGACGATAATACCGGGTTGAGTCGGTTTGGTTACGTATTCGACCGCCCCTTCTTCAAATCCGTGCACCTGTTCGGCCAGTTGATTAAGCGCAGTGAGCACAAGCACCGGCAGGGGAGGCAGCAACTGCCGTTGTGCCTGTAGCCAACGCAGCACTACCCAGCCATCGACCGGGTGCATGACCAGGTCAAGCACGATCAGGTCTGGACAAAACTGCGGGATGACGCGTATTGCCTCCTGCCCATCGCTGGCGCTACACACTTCAAAATCCGAATGTGTCAAATAAACACACAGTACCTGCTGAATATCAACATCATCCTCCACCACCAGTATGCGAGCCGGGCTATATCCGTCTGGATTCTGACTCGCTCCTGGATCTTTTTGCATATCTTCACCCCCACGAAACCCTTGTGTAGTGATCGAAACTAACAGTGCATTACGGTTTTAGAGGCCGCTGCGCAAGAGGAAAGCGCACTTCGGCAGAGGTGCGAGGCGGCGTCTCATCCGTACGCCGCAACATAAACTTCCCCCCGATATCACCCATGAGATTGCGGATAAGTGAGAGGCCGAGCCCTTCCTCGAGTGGCAAGGGTAGGCCATTTCCTGTATTAAGTACCTCAACAACAACCATCCCATGCTCTTCTCGCCCCCGAATCGTAACATTTCCTTCGGCCATCCCCGCTATACCGTGCTCGATAGCATTCGAAACCATCTCATTGAGCACTAACCCGAGGTGGGTTACAGCACGCGAAGGGATGACGATAGGGCAAGGTTCTACCTCAAAAGTGATGCACGACTCTGGTGGCCGCAGATTTGCATTTGCGACTCCCAGGATTTTGCGGGCAATATCATCAACCCGCGCTTCGCTGACATCCTCATGCGAGAGCAAATCATGCGTGGCTGCTAATCCCTGCACGCGATTGACGCTCTCGGCCAGGATGTGACGCGCTTCAGACGACCTGGTATGCCTCCGTTGCAAAGAGAGGATGCCTGCGACGGTGGCAAGATTGTTCTTAACCCGGTGGTGCAGCTCTCGCAATAAGATAGATTTGAGTTCTAGCCCACGACGCGCCTCTTCGTACAAACGTGCATTTTCGATAGCGATCGCCGCTTCATTCGCGAACGTTATGACGAGTTGCATCTGTTCCGGACTTAATTGGTGGCGATGACTACTATAGATGCAAATACACCCGAGTATATTACCTTTTACTTCAAGCGGCACACACAGGACGGAGTGGATCTCGGACGAGATGGTTGGGTCCTGGCGAATAAAACAATACTCGTCGCCAAAGAAACAATCCACGGCCATGCTGGGTCGCCCGGTTTGCACAGCGCGACCGGCGCAACATTGGCCAACGGGTACCCGGATATCCCGGACATTGGCGCTATTAAGCCCATAGTGAGCTACAATGTGCAGGTCCTGCTTCTCGCTATCCAATTCGAAGATGCAAGAGCGTTCAGCACCACTGAGCTGGACAGCCTGGGTGGTGATGATCTGTAGAACACGGTCCAGGTCAAGAGTCGAAGCAATAATTCCAGAGACACGATGGATAGTAGCAAGTTCATGCACCTTGCGCCGCAACTGCTCGTCGGTCTGCTCGTAGAGCCGCCCATTTTCGGCATTGATGGCAATGATCCCGGCAACCACCTCAACAAAATCCATCTCCTCATTAGTGAAATCATGCGGCTCCAGTGACTGGACACTTATAACACCTATCAAACTTTCTACATCACCGAAGAAAATGATTGGCATTGCCAGCAATCCGCGATACTCGGGGCCGCAGGCACGCGCTTCTACCGCAAACTGCGCTTCAGCGAGTGCATCACGGACAAGCAAAGGACGCCCTTTGTTGGCTACCCATCCACTGTACCCCTCGCCCAGGTGCAGCATATAGTGCATTCCTCCCAACGGACGAGGGCCATTTGTAGCACGTAAAGTAAGCGTACGCTGCAATTCGTCATAGAAAAAGATTGAGCAGTAATCAACCCCTAATTCCTCTGCAACATTCCTGGCCGTGATCTCGAGCGTCTGATCCAGGTCCATGGTAGAATTACTGACATTATTGATACGATGCAACGCCTGCAGGCGGTGTTTGATGTGCTTTGCCAACTGTTGCTGCGCAAGCAAGGCGTGATCAATTACTCCCTGGTACCCTCTGGTGAGCGCCGACAAGCAGAGCGATTGCAGTTGATACAGGCGTGAAGTGGCTCCTATCAAAAGACGAGGCCCTATCTCCTCATCTTTGAAAATTTCGTTGCATTCGCTGGCAAGAGCATCCACATATGATTGCAAACCCTGGATACGGGTCTCCAGCTTTCCTCCCTGTTCAGCCAGGGCACGACCAGATTGTTCAAAACGCGCGAGCAGGGCTGGATGGTCATTACTACTGATGAGTGCATTCAGAAGCAACCAGGCATCGCTACCCTCTTCTGGCCCAGACAGCGCGCCTGTAGCATGTTGTAAAGAGACGCGCAACCTGGAGACATGCTGCGCCAGAATTCTCTCGACCTGCTCCACTTTACTACTGTTTATCACGATTTTTCCCTGTGTTACCCTATCTGGTAGATTCATAGCGGAGGCGGAAACAACCTTTGATTGCAAGATGAATCACGACCTTCGCTGCCAAAACATTCCCTAATAATCTTACCAATAATCATCAACCAGGCAACATCATTGTAGTTGTGCTGTGTATTCCTGTCAAGGAAGCTATTGCATAGCCCATTCAGTAACTCCTCACTTACTAGTCCGGGGGTTATTCGTCAAGAAAAGTAATGATACATTAGCTAATACAGAATTTGAGAGACGGTTACCATGAAATGCACAAATTGCGGACTGCCACTTTCGCCATCACACACACCTACAAACTGCCCGCGCTGCGGTACGCCCATAGGCTCTGGCCAGAAGGCTACACCTGCTCCAATGGAGCACTCTTCCTATAATCCGGAAGTGACTCAAATGCCTGGATACCGGCAAGGTATACCACCAACATTCCCGTCGCAGGTACCCCAACAGCCAGTACCACCAGGTCAGATGTGGTCACAAGGGCCACTTTCACAACCTGGCCTTTTTCAACAAACATCCCTGCCCCGGCCGCTCCAGGCTAAGCCTCCCTTTTACACCCGCAATGCGAAGCTGGGATTTATCGTGGCCGGGCTATGTATTCTCACGTGCGCTTTGATCCTGGTCTTTGTTTACTTTATGGCAAGCGGTTCAACCGGGGGTAACTCGAACAATACAACTGCAAGCATCCCCTTGCCAGTGTCTTCGCCCACGATGGCTGCCACTCCCACCGCCACAACTGCCCCTTCTCCTACAACATCCGTCTATCCCGGCCAGCAATATATAGATAATGCCCAGATGGCAAGCGCTATAGACACGAGCAGTTCGCAACCGACCCAACTTACAACCACCTTTAAAACCAATCAAAAGATTTACGTCACCTTCCAAGTGCATTCCGCCAGCCAGAATGGCGCTGTTTGCCTGCTCTGGTACCTGAATGGTAAGCAAACCACACAATATAGTTTTGCGGTCGGCGCGAATAGCAAGCTTAGTTACGCGTACGCTAACTATGGCGAGCCAGGTTCAGCATACGTGGAAATCTACTGGGCGAGCACATCACAATGCACGGACCAGGTACTGGCCCAACACGTCAATTTTACCGTAACGAGCTGAGAACTATCAGGAGGAATCATCATGCAGTGTAGAACATGTGGTGCGCCGCTTCCTAGCGGGGCAGCGTTTTGTACCAATTGTGGTGCAGCGACTCTCTATAACCTCTCCGGCCAGGTGACACCGGGAGCCCAACCCGCCGCACCATCACAGTTTCAGCCCAACAACCAGCCTCCTTCTTCCTCCAACCCGGCCCAGGTCCCCCCTCAACCAGGTCAAGCCAGCATCGCGCCGACAGTTTATGGGGGACCATCCTATGGCGCACCACCAGAGAATAGCTATACTCCTCCTCCCCCACCTCCACCCAATCCTTATGGTGCTCCATACGCACCAACTCCTGGTTCTTTTATACCACCAGGTCAACCACCGCGCCGTCAAGGCCCCAAGGTTGGCCTGATTATAGGCATTGTTGCAATTGTATTGCTCCTGGTTGCCGGTGGGATTATTGCAATTTTCGCAACCAGAAATAACCCGAATTCGCCAGCATCAACAGCAGCGGGAGTGTCACCATCTGGCTCGCCGGTCGATCCTACGTTGGCAACGATTATTAGCAACGCACAAACAGCAAGCGCTGTCGATAGTAACTCTCTTCCCACCAATGCTACAAGCAACTTTTCCGTGCGCCAGACCGTCTATGTGACATTTCACCTCAATACGAATGGCCAGGCAGGTTATGTGCAGGCAAAATTATATAGTGACACTACCTACGTTGGCGATAAGATGCTCATGGTTCAATCGAGCTACGATCATGGCTACTTCTCTCTTGAATTAAACACCGCTGCCACTGGTACTGTAGAATTGTACTGGTGTACACAATCTAATTGCAGCGACGCAAAGCTTGCAACTGTCGTGATCTTTCATGTCTCGTAGTCAGGCTTCTACAAGTAATCGCCTGAGCACCTTGCCTACAAATTTTTGGAGAGGTCCGAGCGAAACTCGATCTGTGGCTACACCCTTTTCAGGATTTCTGCAAGCCGGCTGCGTTCATCTCCAGTCAACGGCAGCAGCGGTGGACGTGGGCGACCACCGTAGCCAACCGTGAGCTCTAGGGCGGCTTTCAGCC
>WNGJ01001799.1_pt1 | contig 23885 bp, 19 predicted proteins | sample 5400611 | NCBI WGS metagenome assembly WNGJ01 (sample SAMN13153375, study PRJNA577476) | soil metagenome | isolation source: 40 cm soil or saprolite under Garry oak tree replicate 1 | place: USA:California | collected 2016-06-15
GCAGAAGCGATACAGCAAGGCATACCGCATTGCCGCTACATCAACTATCCTGAACTGAATCACTACACGATAATATTCGTCGTGGGTGATGGTGTGGCGCAAGATATACGCAATTTTGTAGAAGCGAAGGAGCAATAGTCTATGGCTATACGAAAAGTCGGCGTTGTCGGCTGTGGGTTAATGGGTGGTGGGATCGCCCAGACTTGCGCCCAATCCGGCTACGAGACCGTAGTGCGCGAGGTAAATCAAGAACTGCTGGATAAGGGCATGGCGCGTATTTATGCTGCCTGGGACATGATGGCAAGTAAGGGCAAGCTTTCACAGGATCAGGTAGATGAGAACCGCCGCCGCTTGCATGGAACGCTGAATCTGGAAGATTTTGCCGATTGTGACCTCGTGATCGAGGCAGTGATCGAGAACATGGAAGAGAAATTACGCCTGTTCCCTGCGCTTGATCACATTGTCAAACCTGAAGCCTTGTTGTTGACAAACACCTCGTCACTCAACGTCACGCAAATGGGCGCAGTGACAAAAAGGCCAGACAAAGTTTGCGGACTGCACTTCTTTAACCCGGCTCCTGTGATGAAGCTGGTAGAAATTGTGCGCACGATCTCTACCTCGGATGAGACCATTGATACCGTGCGGCAATTTGCTATTTCACTTGGCAAAACTCCTGTTCTGGCAAAGGATACAGCTGGTTTTATCGTCAACTTCCTGCTCATCCCATATTTGCTGGCTGCCATCCGCATGTTGGAAAACAGTATGGCTTCCCGCGATGACATCGATACCGCCATGAAACTGGGCTGTGGCTACCCGATGGGGCCGTTTACCTTGCTAGACTATGTCGGGTTAGATACCACTCTCTGGGCTGCCGAAGCCATTTATGAGGAATACAAAGATCCTCTCTATGCACCCCCGCCGCTTCTAAGGCGCATGGTGCAATCGGGCATGTATGGCAAAAAGAGTGGAAGAGGTTTCTACGACTATTAGTTGGAGTGAGGATGTAGGAGAGAGCGGCACTCTCTCCTACACATTGATGCTATTCAAAACAGACTACAATCCCTTTTGTTCCTCAACCTCGGTTTTCCCGGTCACACCGGGTTCAAGTCCATTCGCAATACGGTCTTTGGCAATTGAGAGCGCATTTGACATGCCATTTCCAGGAGCAAACCGGGTTTGTCCACCCGGATGCGCGCGTTCGAGTGGAAGCTGCTGGTGATGATAGAGGCGGTTGGAGAGCAGCGCGTGATTCGCGGTCATCGCTACCTGCATGGATTCGATGATGCGCTCCAGGTGTTCAATGCCATGCAGCACCTCCTGAATAGTGGTGGCACTGCCATTCAGCGTAGGCGACTGGGGCTGGCTGCGCACAAACTCATCACGCAAGCTATGGAGCCGCATGGAAAGATACTGTTCCAGATTTTTTAGCGAGTGCTGCATTGCCTCGTTGAGGACTGCGAGGCGTTCATCGAGAGCTTTGCCCAGCACTTCCAGCAGGTCTTCCCACTGCAGTTCCGTCTGCACTTCAATAGCCTCAAGTTGGGGATGTCCGCCAGTTGTCATTGCGGTTTCATCAAGCGGTTGAAGCGACAACTGCTGCATCTGCTGGCTAAGCAGTTGCTCGATGCCGAGCAGTTGGGCCGCCAGCATGCGATCCACGCTGGTCTCTACCTGCTGCGTTCTTTGTTCCACGTCGTGGTTGATGGCCTGTGTAATACGAGTTTGCTGAGTATTCAGCTTCTCGCTCAGTGCTGTATCAATTCTCCCCTGAAATTCTGCCAGCTTGAGCGTCATGTTGCGCAGCATATCTTGATTCATAGCCACAAAACGCTGTTCGCTATCCCGGCGATACTCGCTGATACGCTGGTCAAACGCACGTTCCATTTCCTTGCGATGCGCCAGTAGTCGCTGTTCAAGGATCATATTAAACGACTGTAATTCGTCTTCGGTGAATGACATAGCGGCTGCTCCTTGCTCTCTCTCCCGAGACTGCGGTATTATGCTCAGTAAGTATATGGTTATTAGATTGAACGTGTCAATCGTTCAGCAATTTCATGCCCAAGTTGGCTATCTGGAGGGATTATATGCCGCGAGCCATTGACTTCCATGTCCATTAGCAGGTAATCTCCAGCAATGTTTGTCTTGACAAAGTCGGGAGAGTGCAGATACATTGACAAATAGAAAGCCGCAAGGAATTGGAAGATACCCCGGACGCGAGGAGCGCCACAGACTCCAGCAAGCGGTTATCGCCCCACTTCCCTGAGCAGCAGGTGTATTTGCGCCAGCGGAGGGAGGAGCCGCGAAGCGGGTATCATCCCTCCGCGCGGCTCCTCCCGAGATCCCGTGTCGGCTCAATAGTTCACGACCGCCGCCTCGGTATCGGTATTGCCAAAGCTGGTGGCGCAGGCGCTGTCGGGGTTGGGCGCGACCGCCGTCGTGGAGCCGCCGTACACCGCACTGCGATAGGCATCGACCGCCTGGCAGAGGCTGGCGCTGCGCGCGTCTGTCCACACCAGGTAGGCGCTGCTGGGACCATCCACGATGTCGATGTAATCGCCCAGGAACTGCTCCTGCAGGTTGTTGTAGCCGGAGCCGTCTGGGTTCGACGAGGCGCTGCTGACCCGCAGCGGCGCGCCGAAGGCCCCACCACCCGCGGCAGACTCGGCGTAGTAGTTGTCGTAGACTTGCGCGCCCGTCTGCCAGGGGTTGCTGGCCGGGGGCCTGGTGAGCGCGTCAAAGGTCAGGCTGACGGTGCCGTTGGGGGCCACGCTGGCCTCTGGGAAGAAGGCGTTGCGGCCGGAGACGCTGGCAATCGTGCCGAGACCGGTCCAGTGCGTCCCATCAGACGAGACCGCGCCCTTGACCACGCCCTGCCCGCCGCCGAAGTCGCACCACACGACGTAGACGCGCTTGCTGCTGGGGTCGGCCGCCGGGTGCGGGTAGCAGTCCACGCGCGCGCTCATGCCGGGCACGCGGTTGTAGAGGTCCACCACGTCGAACGGCGTGCCGGTGAGCGGGTAGTCGGTCACCTGGGCGATGGTGATCGGCGCGCTGAAGGTCTGGCCGCCATTGGTGGAGGTAGCGACGACCTGCAGGCTGGGGAGCTTGGTCGAGTCGGCGTTCTCCGTCCAGAAAGCCTCCACGGTGCCACTTGAGGAGACGGCCATCTGACCGGTTTCACGGAAGCCGCGCGAGATGTTGCTGTTCGAGGCGCTCACCTGCACAGCCTGCGACCAGGTGCGCCCCTCGTCGTCGGAGTGGGCGACGTAGAGCTTGACGTTGCCGTTGCCCGAGCAGGTGTTGCAGAACACCGCCCAGTTCAGATAGACGCGCCCGAAATGCGGGCTGCCAGAGAAGTGGTCGACAGCGACCCAGTCGTGGTCGTCGAAGTCGGACTTGTTGTCAGTGGAGGTAGCCTGCACCGGGTTACTCCAACTCGCGCCGTCGTCGTAGGAGCGCGAGACCGTGACCTGCTCGCCGGCGAACTCCTGGAAAGGGTCGGCCAGGCTGCCGTAGTAGACGACGACGCCGCAGGAGAAGCTGAACGAGCCGTTGGCGCAGCGCCGCGGGCCGTAGTCCAGGCTGGGGTCGCCTCCCGAGACCCGGCCAATGCTGCTGAAACCCGGCAGGAAGCCGCCGCTCCACGTCTTGCCGTTATTGGTCGAGCGGTAGTAGGCCGAGATTGGCACGCCGGGCGCGAAGGGGCAGGGGCTGGCGAGTGGGACAGTGGTACCGGGGCAGAGTGGCTCCTGAATCTCGTCGTTGGCTCCGGCGATCAAGACACCCGTGAGCGGGTCGCGGGTGATGGCCGGCTCGTTCTGCTTGTTCTGCGAGAAGGCCAGGCCGTGGTCTTGATCCACCAGGAAGTTGCCTGTGACAGATGGGGAGTTCACGACGGACAACGTACGAGGGGTCTTGCCGGTAGCCGAAGTAGCAGGCACCGCGAGGAAGAGGACGCTCAAAATAGCCAGGAATGCTGGTACGCTGTAGCGGACAGCGCATTTCCAGAGACGCATGGAAAGGCTCCTTTCTTTGCAGAAGGCGGCTCCTCTCTTATTCAAGAGGAGCTAACGCCGGTAGGATCATCTCGAGCGTTTCCCCCGATGTTGAACGGGTTCACCGCAGGAGACGACACGAGAGACAGGCCCAGCTGTTCTAGCAGCAGGGCGCATTCTGATTGGCCCGGGGTTCCGCTCGTAGCCATCGCACTTGCATCGATGACCAACACGACCGGTGCCCGGAGGATCTTCGCAACCTCGGCTGTACTTCCCACGTCGCTTGTGCTACGCTCGCCATCATAGAGCCCCATCATCCCCTCGATCAAGGCGATCTCAGCAGAGGCAGCAGCCATACAAAAAACGTCCAGCATACGGCCGGGTGGCGTCATCCAGGTATCCAGGTTATAGCAGGGCCAGGCTGCGGCCAGGGCGAGATGGGACGGATCGATATAGTCTGGCCCAACTTTGAAAGGTTGGACCTGGATACCTCGCGTGCGTAGATGCGCGATGAATGCCGTCGTCATGGTTGTTTTGCCGACACTACTGGACACACCAGCGAGCACAATTCTAGGCAGAGTCAACCACATGCCATCCCACCTCTTATTGATGTTGCGGGTTGTGCTGCTCGAGACTCAATTCGTGGGAGCCGCATGGTCTGTGCTTCCTCCTCTTTGATTAGACCGTCCCTGAGCAGTAACCGGGCAAGGCGCCAGAGAACTTCTCGGGATGAATCAGCTGCGCCAGGCAGCGTAGCCCCTCGACCAGGCGCTGACTGGGATGCTGCATGATGTTGACATTGATGCGGTATACCTGGTGCAATTTGAGCGCGTCGATGCTGCCCCAGTTGGGCCGCTTGTACACCAGCGCAGGATTCCCGCCGTAGGCGGGGTCTTCCGTCAGGATGACAAATTGCGGATTGGCGGTGATGATCGCTTCGTCTGTGACCTCTGGATAGCCACCACCACTGGTATCGTCGTGGAAGATATTGATTCCATTGGCGTCCTGCAAGAGCTCGTCGCCGAAGGAACCACCGCCAAAGACGTAGGGTTTTCCCGGCGTGCTATCGTCTACTTCCAGCAACACCCTGGGCGCAGTCGTCCCTGTCACGGCTGCTTTGATCTGGTTGATCTGCTGCTGCAGTTGGTTCACCAGCGATACAGCAGTGCCCTCTATGAAGGTCAGGCGTCCTACCAGCAAGATTTGCTGGAGGACCCCTGAGAAATTCGTGGTGGGAAGATCGACGACATCTAAGCCCAGGTTTTTGAGCTGTTGATCGTACTCTTTCGTCTCTCCGCCCCAGCTCAGCACCAGGTCAGGCTTCAAGGCCACGATCTGCTCTACATTGTACTTGCCGTTAGCATCGGAAACCTTTGGCAGCGATGCCAGTTCAGGTGGGTAGCTCGTGTAGTAATCGACAGCGACCACCCGACCCTGGAGCTGCAATGCCCCCAGCATTTCGCTTGCGCTTGGAAGCAGTGAGACGATGCGCCGCGGGGCGCTGGTCGGAAAGGCGATTGGGGTTCCGTAAAAATCGAGCTCTGCGGTGGGGGTGGGAGTCGGCTTCGCTCCGGTCGTCGGGGATGAACTTTGCCCGCACGCGGTGAGCAGGACGAAGCAAGACAGAAGGAGAACAAGCGAGAGACAAATAGAGATGACATGGGAGCGCATGTGGTTGTGACCTCCAAGTTCATGGCAACGCCCGCTGTCACCTCGCGGAAAATGGAGGTCAACCAACAACAGGTCTAGACACAAGCTGTGAAGCGTTCCTTCACCGAGGTCGTCGATGTCTTGGCAGCTCGCTCCTTTTACGCGAAGGATCGTGAGCATCCCTCATCGGGTAGGTCTCCTGGCTCCTGGCTCCAAGCGCTCCCCATCCTGCCTTCCCATTCAATTCAGAACAGTGGCTGGCTCTCTTTATCATGAGAGGATGAGTTGCTCACCAGTTACAGTAGCGCGACTGCGCCGGATTTGCACCGGCTTCCCTATCTGCCTGATCCGTTGATACAGGCCACCCAATGAGAACAACAGTGACGGATAGTTTTCCTGCATGTAGTATATACAACGACCATTCGCGCTGTCAAACGAAGCGCTCCCAGGCCTACCTATTGTGAGCGACAATGAGTGGAGGATCCTCGAACCGCTGATCCCGCCCGCCAAGCCAGGAGGACACCCCCGAACTACCGAGATGCGTGAAGTGATCAATGCCATTTTGTACCTGGACCGCTCCGGGAGCCAGTGGCGAGCCTTGCCCCATGAGTTTCCCCCTTGGTCCACGGTGTGGAGCTACTTCCGCATCTGGCGCAACACGGGGATCTGGAAGCGCATGCACACGGCCTTACGCCAATGGGTACGCCTGAAACAAGGGCGCCAGCCGACTCCCAGCGCGGCCATCATCGACAGTCAATCGGTGAAGACGACACAACAGCGAGGGGTTCGTGGCTACGATGGAGGCAAAAAAGTCACCTGAGGCCTTTGCACACAACACAGCCTCTTACGCACGCACAATGGTAATGCCCAGCGCCCGGTAGGGGGCCAGCACCTCATTGGGGACGGAGCGCTCGGTCACAAGGTGCGTCAGATCGCTGAGCGGTCCGACGATGTAGGGGGCAGCCGTGCCGATCTTCTCTGCGGACGTCAGTGCCACCACTTCAGCCGCGCTCGCAATCATGGCCCGCTTCACATAAGCCTCTTCCAGATCAAAGGTGCTGATCCCGACCTCGGGATGCAAGCTGCCAATCCCCAGCAAGCAGAGATCGGCCCGAATGTTGCGATATGCCTCGACGGTCGACGCACCGACGGTCACCAACTCATGTTTGTAGAGTTTCCCTCCGATTACGATGACTTCAATCTCCGGGTAGACTGCCAGTGCCAGCGCCACCGGTGGACTGTGCGTGATCACCGTGGCGCGCAGATCAGGCGGCAGTTGCTGTGCCACTTGCAGGAGCGTGGTTCCTCCACCTAGAAGAATCACCTGATCCCGGCGGATGAGTCCTATCGCGGCTTGAGCGATGGCGGCCTTGACTCCTGGTGCTTGCTGCTGGCGCTCCGTGAAACTGGCCGTGACTGGTGAGCGCGGCAATGCGCCTCCATGCACACGCTGTAACTCACCTGCGGTCGCCAGCTCGTTTAGGTCACGCCGAATCGTATCTTCTGAGACCTGCAAGGCTTTACTCAGCTCTGATGCGAGCACCTTTCCATCGCGCTGCAGGATCTGCATGATCGAACGTCGTCGTTCTGCGGTCAACATTGCATCTTTCTCCATGAAATTGCGTTTTTCCCATTGACATTGCACATTTATTGTGGCATTATCATTGTAGATGCATTTTATTGCATGAGAGTGCTGGTTGTCAAGGGATTATAACGACGAAGAACCAGAGCCCAATGACCTGGCTCCTCTTGCACCCTCCATGATGGCAACGCGGAATTATCAAACGGACATCTCCCCTCCCCTCTCCTGGATGGGCAGGATGAGCGAAAACTGCGCGGACCTTGTGAGGTCCCAAGCACCGAGACATCTTCCAGGACGTTTTACGAGCAGCTTTTCCACGAAAGTGAGGAATAATAAGGAGAAATGGAATGGATGGTATCAAGAATTACTTAACAGATATGGATGGGGTCATCCTGCAAGGCAGCACGCTGCTCCCTGGAGCGGCGGAGTTTGTCCAGCGCCTACGGGCAAGGGAGATTCCGTTCTTGATTCTGACCAATAACTCGCGGTTCACCCAGCGTGACCTGCAGATGCGGTTGTCCTATATGGGGCTGGAGGTGCCCCCGGAAGCCATTTTCACCTCCGCGTTGGCAACTGCGCAGTTCTTGCACGATCAACAACCGGAGGGGCGGGCATTCGTCATCGGCGAGTCCGGGCTAACAACAGCACTGCATGACATCGGCTACATTCTGACCGATCAGGAGCCGGAGTATGTGGTGCTGGGAGAGACCACCTCGTATAGCTTTCAGCACATCACCTGGGCCATTCGCTTTATTGCTGCTGGCGCGCGTTTCATCGCAACCAACCCCGATCAGATGGGACCCGGTGAGGGAGGCATCGTTCCCGCGACTGGGGCTGTAGCCGCATTGATTAGCGCGGCTACGGGCGTCAAGCCCTACATCATTGGTAAACCAAACCCACTGATGATGCGCACCGCTCTGCGCACTCTCGATGCCCATTCTGAGGATTCCGTGATGATTGGGGATCGCATGGATACTGATATTGTTGCCGGGATTGAGAGCGGCCTGCGGACTATTCTAGTGCTCACGGGAGTCACCAGGCGTGAGCAGGTCGAACGCTTCCCCTATCGGCCCTCCTGGATCCTGGAGTCCATTGCGGATGTTGAGCTATAAGACTTAGCTATTGTTTATTGTTGTTGCTGCGGCACAAGTTCCTGCTGCACCTGGTCGCGTTCGTCTACCTCGTAGGCGGCGGGAATCCAGGCGGGAGATTCCGGCGGTAATTCGTCGGTGAGCACCATTTGTGAAGGAGCGATGCGGACTGAGACGGCCAGTTCGCTCTCGGATTTGCCACGGTAGATGCCGCGTGTGGGGGGTACGTCGGCGTAGTCGCGACCAATAGCGACGCGAATGTGGCGTTCATCGGTTGTAGTGTTGTTGGTGGGATCGAAGCCAATCCAGCCGAGGTTGGGCAGGTATGCTTCAACCCAGGCGTGCGTGGCTTCGCCGGTGGAACGTTCCTGGCTGCGGCTCTGCTGATAGAGGTAGCCGCTGACATAGCGACATGGTATCTTGAGTCGGCGCGCCAGGGTTATCATGATATGCGCGTAGTCCTGGCACACCCCTTTGCGCATACGCAATGCTTCATCGATGGGCGAATCGACACGTGTGGTGTTGGGCGAGTATTCAAAGGTGGCGTTGACGGCGCTGTTCAAATCGCGCAATACGATTAGCGGATCGTCGCGGCGCCGAATGTCCAGTTCGCGCGCCAGTTCGTCGAGTAGCGCTGTGGGGGCAGCGAAGTGGCTCGGCATGAGGCTGTCCCAGTAGTCGTCATTGGCTGTAAGGGCGTCGAGTTCTTGCCAGGCCTGTGGGTTTAGCGTTTCGGGCAGTGGTGGGGGCGCAGTCAGATCTACCAGGGCTTCGGCTGAGATGGTGAGTTGATTGTGGGAGTTGGGAATGTTGAAGTGATGCACACGGTTGCCGTATTCGCCCCGGTAGGTCATGATATGGGCGCGGGGGTTGGTATGCAGGCGAAAATCCAGGCAGTGCTGGTTGCCCTCGCTACGCGGCTGGATGCGCACTTCCATGATACTTTCGCTGATGGGTGCGCTGTAGCGAAAGCGTGTAATGTGGCGAATGGTGTAATACATGTGTTTGTCTCCTATGTTTTATGACAGGTACATGATCATGGACGCCCCTAGGCTTGCGCCGCGCCGCGATATGTGAGGGCGACTTCGATTGGGTAGGCGATGTAAGCCTGGTAGATGCCGCTATGGATGAGTGCGCACTGGCGCTGGATGTTTTCCAGGTACTCGTGCATATTGCCGCTCAGGATTTCATCGATCTGATCGTAGTCGAGCACGGCGCGGAGGCGACCGGCGAGACGTTCGGCGCGTCCCGTGTTGCGCGTCCTGGTGGCTTTCGAGATGGCCTGGAGCGCGTTCTGCATCATGGCGCATGAAAAGCGGATCGAACGCGGGATTTCAGCGTTTAAGAGCAGGAACTCGGCTATATGGGCGGGGCGAATGGCAGCCGTGTAGACTTTGCAATAGGCTTCGAACGAGGCGCATGAGCGCAGCAGTTCTACCCAGCTCAGGTAGTCGAGCGGCTCATTATCGTATTCGCTTTGCTCCGTCAGGAATACCGAGAAGTGCGTGTCCAGCAGGACAGCGGTTGCCGTCGTGCGTTCGAGAAAGCGCCCTAAGCGGATGAAGTGCCAGCCCTCGCTGTGGCTCATGGTCGCATCGGTTATACCCTGGAAGAGATAAATACCCTCTTTGACGCTGTTGAGGAATTTATGCGGCTCGGCGTGCCAGATCTGCTCCATGCTGGCCTGCTTGACTTGCAGGAAGAGACGGTTGAGCTGCTCCCACATCTCGGAACTGATGTGCTCGCGCACCTGCCGCGCATTTTCGCGCGCCGCCGCTATACTGGACACAATGGATGAGGTATTGGTCTCATCAAAGGTCAGCAGGCGCGTGATGCTATAGGCATCAATTTCATCTGCGGGCGGCGATGTGCGCAGGCTGCGCAGGAGTCGCTGCCAGCGCAGGTTCTCATCGCCGCCTGCCTGGTCGAGCATCTGGTTGAGGTGTACATCTATGAGGCGAGTCCTATGTTCCGCCCGTTCCAGGTAGCGGCTCATCCAGTAGAGACTTTCGGCGACACGAGAGAGCATGATTAAGCCTCACTGTTCATTACATTTGTAGTACCTACAAGCACCCAGGTGTCCTTGCTGCCTCCTCCCTGCGAGGAATTCACGACCAGCGAGCCGCGCTTGAGGGCCACACGGGTCAGGCCTCCGGGAACGATGGTGACATGCTCGCCAAAGAGCACGAAGGGGCGAAGATCGACGTGGCGCGGTTCAATTTGATTATCAATGATGCAGGGTGCGCGGGAAAGGGCCAACGTGGGTTGCGCAATGTAGTTACGCGGGTTGTCGATAATCTGCTGGCGAAACTCTTCGCGCTGAGCGGATGTGCTGTATGGGCCGATCAACATGCCGTAGCCGCCGGATTCTCCGACGGCTTTGATCACGAGTTCTTCAAGATGTTCGAGGACGTATTTGCGCGGTGCTTCCTCGCTGAGCAGGTGAGTTTCTACGTTGGGCAGAATTGCCTCTTCGCCAAGATAGTAACGGATGATGGCGGGAACGTAGGCGTAGATAGCCTTGTCGTCGGCAACGCCCGTGCCAATGGCGTTAGCCAGCGCGACATTGCCGGCGCGATAAGCATTCAACAGGCCGGGTACGCCCAGGGTAGAGTCGCGCTGGAAGGTGAGGGGGTCAAGATAGTCGTCATCGATGCGGCGATAGATTACGTCGATGCGCTTCAGACCGCCCGTCGTGCGCATATAGACGATGTTATCATGCACGAGCAGGTCGCGTCCTTCCACCAGCTCGATGCCCATCTGGCGCGCGAGAAAGGCGTGCTCAAAATACGCTGAATTGTAGACACCTGGAGTGAGCAGCACGATCACCGGCTCTGGTCGTCCGGCCGGAGCCAGCGAGAGCAGCGTACCGAGCAGGGCCTGTCCATAGTGATCAATGGGGCGAACGCCGTAGCTGCCAAAGAGCGAAGGGAAGGTGCGTTTCATGACCTGCCGGTTAGCCAGCATGTAGGAGACGCCGCTTGGAACGCGCAGGTTATCCTCTAAGACGGCGAAACGCCCGTCGGGCAAACGCACGAGATCGGTGCCATCAACCGCAACGTAGATGTCATGCGGGACATGCACACCGTACATTTCGCGCCGGAAGTGTTTACAGCTATAAACGAGCCAGCGAGGTACGACCCTGTCAGACAGGATGCGCCCATCGTGGTATAGATCTTTAAGGAAGAGGTTGAGGGCGGTGATGCGCTGCGTCAAACCCCGTTCGATGGTTTCCCACTCGCCGCCGGTAATGATGCGCGGCAGCAGGTCGTAGGGCCAGATACGTTCGGTTCCCTCGTCATCCCCGTAGACGATGAAGGTGATGCCCTGATTGAGGAAGGCTGTATTGGCTGCCTGTTGTCGCTGGTAGAGCGTTTCGGCGGGCATCTCCAGCAAACGGTGGTAGAGCTCCTGGTAATGGGGGCGCGGCCTGCCATCAGTGCCTAGCATCTCGTCGAACGCCGCGTCGAGTGTGTAGTTCGAGAAAGGCGGTGGCAAGGTGGGCTGTCCCGTGGTATCAGATATATCAGGTACAATCATGGGTGGTGTTCCTATTATCTTGCTGGCCAACGATACAAAAGCGCGCAGTATCATGTTCAGGGCAGCAGTGCCGGGGAGTCTCCTGCGAATGGGATGTCAGTATAGAGTCAATAGTACCTTGCAATTAATGAGGGTGTCAAGTTTTGATTGTTCAATGATATGCCCGGCCCTGGTCTGGTGTATCACTGAACAATCACGTATAATGGTTGAAATGCGGGCTGCCATCGCGGTTAAGACAAGAGAGTGGAGAAACGATGCAAATCAAAGTTGGGTGCGAATTTCGTTACGAGGCAACGTGGGCTACACCAGCTGTCATGCAGGTGCAGCCACGTCAAGATGGGGAGCATGGTATTTTGCACGAGGCCTGGAAGTTTATGCCGCCGCTAGAACTCCATGCTTACAGGGATATGTATGGCAATACCTGCCAGCGTATGGTGATACCTGCGGGCGAACAGGTACTTAGCTATGATGCCACGGTTGAGGTTTCGGGGTTGAAAGATGAGGTTGCGCCGGACGCGGCGCAGCTTCCTGTAGAAGAACTGCCCGATGATGTGCTCGTCTACACGTTGCCCAGCCGCTTCTGTCTCTCGGATACGCTTTCGGACATGGCCTGGCAGAATTTCGGGGCGATAGAGCCTGGTTGGGCGCGCGTGCAGGCTATTTGCGACTGGGTACATAGCAATATCCGCTTCCAGTATGGCACCAGCAATTGGCTGACGACTGCCGCCGATGTGTGCGCGGCGGGGGTGGGCGTGTGCCGCGATTTCGCGCACCTGGCGGTGACATTTTGCCGGGCACTCAATATTCCCGCGCGTTATGTATTCGGCTACCTGCCAGATATTGGGGTTCCCCCACCGGATGCGCCCATGGATTTCTGCGCCTGGATGGAGGTGTACCTGGCGGGACGCTGGTGGACCTTTGATCCACGCAACAATGAACCCCGTATTGGCCGCGTGCTGGTTGGTCGAGGGCGTGACGCGCTGGATGTAGCGATGATAACGACTTATGGATCGCCGCGTCTCACGAAAATGACGGTATGGGCCGATGAGGTGCTTCCTACTCCCACTTTCAACGATGAGGCGGGAACAGCGGAGGCGCAAGCTCCCTTGCTGAGAGGGGACAGCCAGCAAGGATGAAGCAAGAACCGGTTGACATCAAGACTCAGATTGCCGCCCTCAACCTGCTGGACATTGAGGGAATCGATTGGGAGCACGTGCAGCGCACAGCGTACCTGATTCACCAGCACTTTCGCTATGACTACCCCGGCCCCGTGCGCGAACTCAAGCAGCGTTTGTTGATTGTTCCCCCCGATATTTACGGGGATCAGAAGTGTATCATGCATCACCTGGATGTTTCTGCGCAGGTTGCTGGGACAGCCAGCGAAGTTGATGAGTTTGGAAATCCTGTGATAGAGCTGCGCATTCCCTCGATCGAACGATCCATTGACTTTGAAGCGTGGATCGTCGTGGAGCGCTTTGCTGGTTATAGGCCGCACATGCTTCCCGGTGATGTCCTCAGCGATGCGCGTTACCTGGAGCCTTCGGCGCTAACGCAGCCCGATGATACGCTGCGACGGGTTGCGTCTATGCTGTTGGAGGGTACATGGGAGCAGAAGCAGCCGGTGACGCTGGCCGGGCGTATCAATGACTGGGTTCACAACGCGCTCAGCTACGCGCATGGCGCAACGGATATTCATACCACTGCTGCCCAGGCGCTCGCACTGGGGCGCGGGGTATGCCAGGACTATGCCCATATCATGCTGACGCTTTGTCGGCTGTGCGGGCTGGCGGCACGCTATGTCTCCGGCCACTTGCTGGGCGAAGGAGGCACGCACGCCTGGGTCGAAACGCTGGTTGCAGCGCCCGAGCGTCCCGGCGAAGCAATGGCGCTGCCATTTGACCCGACGCATCGCTGCCAGACCGATCTGCATTATATTACCGTTGCTGTTGGGCGAGATTACTACGATGTTGCCCCTACATCGGGAACTTTTCAGGCCCCCTACCGAGGTCAACTCAGGGTGAGCAAGAAAGTTGGTCCGATTTCACTGGAATATGCCGATGTTGATTGAGTTCCACAGTCATTACTATGAAACCGCGTGGTTCCCTTCGCTGCCGCGGTGCACACTCCTACGAGGAGAAGTGCATGTGCCCGACGGCGGTATGGGCCAGCAGCTTTTGGGCGTTGCGCCACAACAGCTTCTCCCTCACCTCCGGCTTGAAGTAGTCGAGGGCGTCGAAGTCCTTCATCCAGCGTTGGGGTGCGATGAAGGGGTAATCCGAGCCGAAGAGGAAGCGGTCCTGCAGGCGGGTCGCGGCCTCGCGCAGCAGCGATTCAGGCGTGTACTTTGGTGACCATCCGGAAAGATCATTGAACACATTGGCCTTATGCTGCACGATCGCGATCATCTCTTCGTGCCAGGGCCAGGAGGGGTGCGCCCCGATGATGGTCAAGCCTGGAAAATCGGCCGCCAGGGAATCCAGGTAGATAGGACGGGTGTAATCGAGTTTGACGCCCATGCCTCCGGGTGTCCCTGCGCCCAGCCCGTTCGTACCTGTGTGAAAAAGGGCCGGTACGCCCAGCCCCTGGATCCTCTCCATCAACGGATAGAAAGCGGGGTCGTTTGGGTAGAACGCCTGGACGCCCGGGTGAAATTTCGCACCTGCCAGTCCCAATTCTTTGATGGCGCGCTCCATTTCTTTGACGGCTGCCTTCCCCTTGTGCGGGTCAACGCTGGCAAACCCGACAAATTGCTGCGGATAGCGCTGCACAATGGCCGCGACATAATCGTTCCCCAGCGGGGGCAACCCGGTTGCCGTTTCGGCATCCCAGGCCAGCAGGACACCGACCATATCGAGTTCCGCATAATCGGCGGCGATCTGCTCGATATCCTTCAGTTTCACCTCGGTGCGGAAGAAGCGCTCGGCGGCCCTGGCATAGGGGCCGAGTGTCACCTGCATAAACTCCGTCGTCGGCAGGTGGACATGGAAGTCGATGGCGCGTGGCATGGCGGTCCTCCAAAAGAGCGATTCGAACACAACTTCGGGCCCGTGGTACTCTTTATTATAGTCTCGCGCGAGCCCGCGTTGTCCAGGACCTGGAAGGGGAGAACGATTACGGCACGTGATAGACTACGTCATGCACTTCTCCTTGTAACAGATCTCGGTGTATCAAGCCTCAGGCAGTTCCTACACGATATCCGGCTCGTTCTGCCTGTCTTCGAACTGACTAAACCAGGGAAACAACTCTCGCAGAGCTGGCAGCGATTGCTCAACCGCCTCACGTCCAGCCGTGACAAGTTGAGGGCCCTTCGAGAACTGGAGCAGCGAGACATTGCGCGTCTGCGGGCGAATCACCACGTCGGCCTCAAGATCACTATGCATATTGATGGTAGACATGCTTACTTCGTAAGCGCGCAAGAGTACATCGACAAGGTGCGGCGAAAGGGCTTTCCTGGCTGGAGTATACTTTGCCTCCTCCATCCAGGGGGTCGCGCTCTCCAGTGAGAGCGGCTCGCGGTCGTCCACGTCTATGCTCAGCAGGATATCAGCGCCCATTTTGCGGGCCGCGCGAGTCGGCACCGGATCGTGCATGCCCGCATCTATCAGCATATGATTCCCGATGGTTACGGGAGGAAAAATCCCTGGTATGGAGACGCTTGCCAACGCGGCTAACCAGAGCGGACCACGGTCCAGTACCATTTCCGTTCGCGTCGCCAGGTCAACTGCAATCATCGCCAAAGGTGCTGTGAGGTCCTCGAAGCGCAAATCCCCGCAGCGGTTACGAATTTCACGCTTCAGTCCTCGATTGGAGAAGATGGACATGCGGGGCAACCCCCAGCGCATGATATGGCGGTGTATGTCTAAAAACAACGCCTCGCTCTCGGCAAAAGACTTTCCCATCAGGTACAGGCTGGGGGGAAGGACGCCGATACTACAACCTGCCAGGTAATCGGCTGGAATACCGTAGTGCAGCAATCGCTCGAACGCTCCAAGATGGGCAAAGCCGCGTGCGCCGCCACCTCCAAAGGCAATCCCGACAGTCAGATGGGCGATATGCCGGGCTAAAAAGTCCACCGCCTGCGTCAAAACGGCTTGCGGAGCAACCTCGCGTAATGCCATTCGTCGCTTCCAGCTCTCATCGAGCAACGATATATCCGCTGGCAGAAGCCTCATCACACTATGACCCAGGCGCCTCGAGTACTTATCCTGTACCCCAATTGTGGGGATTTCAGGAACATGGGCAATGAAGATGGAATACGGTACCGAGAAGGTCTCTAAATCAGAGATCGATGGCAAAAAAGCCGCGTGCTCTCCCTCCCTTCCAACTGCATCACTAGAGATCAGCAGGACCGCCCTCGAAAAGTTCCCTGCCACCGTCTCTATCATAGTGGGCGGTGTCGTACCTGCCGTTACAAGCAAGAGATAATCGTAGCATCTCGCCAGGTCTCTCAGGATCGAGCGTATATCGAAATCGCCGGGTTCACTCACTCCGAGGGCTCCTTGCCGGGTGGAGTTTGGTAGCAGTGTCGTGATAGCCGGGTAATGTCGACTATCGGACGTCACTGTAGGTGCTTGATGCCGATGCAGCGAACCAGGGTCACGCGCGCACTCAAGGAGACTGGGACGCAGTTGGTCACTATGCGTTGCGAAGTGCGGTGCTAACAGCGCATCATGCTCACTCAAATCTATCAGCAGGACACGCTTACGACTGCGTACCGCCAGCGCATCGGCAATATGAAAGGCCAGCGAGCGCTCCAGGGGACTACCAGGGTTCTCGACGAGGGCGAGCCAGATCGTTTCGGCTCTATGAGCCGGGCCGATGTGCCGATTCATGCGCGCCAGTCGTTGTGCCAGAATCACATTGATGTTGCTGAGCAGCGTGGGGCAGGCGCTGATCGATGCCATAAAATCCAGGTGGGTGAGCGACCAGAGCACGGTATCCCGCTCTGCACGGACGGTGGCGTTCGGTGGGTCACCGGTAATGAGCGACATCTCGCCAAAGCATTCGCCAGGGCCTAACTGAGTGATGATGTAGGGTTCCGCCCCGCCGCGCTCCTCCCACTTTCCGCTATCCTGACCCGGCCGGCTCTGTCCCCTGGGCGTAGTAAAGGCTGTTCCCGCCTCCGGCGCACCGTCTTGCAGCAGAATACTTACCTGGCCCGAGGCAATTATGTACAGCCGACCATGCCAGACACCCCGTTCCAGAATGCGCTCGCCTCGTTTACAGTTCACGGGCTGCAAGCGGGCGACAACCTCTGTAATTTCCTGCGGCTGCAAACCATGGAACAGCTTACTGGTCTTCATTACTTCATCCAGTTCCACATTTTGCCCATACTGGTACGATTCAGGATGCTCCGGTGCATTAAGGTTGGAGCCTGATGGTGGTGGATTGTCTGCAAATGGATCTCTGTTCATACTGCTCTTCATCTCCCCTTGCTATTGTTTCATTAGCTTATGTGTTATACCAAATCCAATGAATCACACTTAAAACGATGGGAGGCTCATTTATTTCAGCTACGGGTCTACAGTATGGTTGACATAAATATATTCTATTATAACAAAGATACCTCCTTCCACGTTATGAAAGCTCAACCCCGGTTGGCAAATCACAACATGTTTTTAAGCATTTCTGCCAGAAATCTACACCCCCTTGCTCTATACTCGCTAGCAGTATAGAACATAGTCTATTCTTGCCTCATATAAACTCATACATTGCTGCCAATCAGAATGACTATGCCTACTCGGGGTTTCAACCACACTGCATCAGGAAGGAATGTACAGCCAGTATGCGAGCTACTACCAATCAAAACGCGCGAACAGCGCTACGGTGGCGTGCAATCATAACCCTTTTCGCCCTACTCGCCGCAATGCTCTCCTTCCTGCTGGTTTCACCAAGTTTCTACGGGAAAACGCGCGCTGCTTCGCCTTCAGTTTCCAAACCAGGTGGGTGGTTTACCTATGGATATAATCCAGGGCGGACAGGATACAATTCCAACGAGACGATCATCAATCCGAGCTCGGCCAGCTCGATCAAATTGCTGTGGAGCGTGAAGACTGGCAGTATTATTTCGGTCCAACCTATCGTAGCCAAAGGCCTGATCTACTGGGGATCATGGGATGGTATCTTTCATGCAACACGCCCCGATGGCACCCAGGCCTGGACGGCGAATCTGGGTCGGACACCCACTCCTTCAGGGTGCTCAGGCAGAGAACACGGGGTGATGGGCGCAGCTACCTTTGCCTTTGTGCAAATCAACAGCGTCTCTACCCCGGTAGTCTTTGTGGGCGGCGGAAAAGATGTCTTCTACGCGCTCAATGCTACAACGGGAGCAATTCTCTGGCAAGATACTTTGTCCTCGCCGCCGACAGAGATCTGGGCATCCTCAGCATTCTACAAAGGGAGCATCTACATTTCTACCTCATCCTGGGGCGATTGTCCACTGGTACAGGCACGAATATTTCGCCTGAACCCGGCTACCGGCACCATTGAAAATACCTTTAACGTTGTTCCCAACGGCTGTACCGGGGCGAGCGTCTGGGGTTCCGTCGCTATCGATACGACGAATAGCACTCTCTATTTTGCGACAGGCAATGGCGGCTCGTGTTCGCAAAAAGAGACGACAGCCGTTGCTATCGTGAAGCTGAATGCCACAAACCTATCGTTCATCGCTTCCTGGCAGGTGCCCGCGTCACAATTAGGGCCAGACAGCGATTTCGGCAATACGCCGACCGTTTTCACGGCCACTATCGGTGGCACCACACACCGTTTAGTCGGGGTTGCCAATAAAAATGGCGTCTATTACGCACTTGACGAGGCCAATATCGCTCAAGGTCCCGTGTGGCAGCATACCATAGCTGTGTCTGGACAAGACCCCGAGGCTGGTCAGGGTAGCATTTCGCCGAGCGCGTGGGATGGCAACCATCTCTATCTAGGAGGCGGAAATACCACCATTAACGGCCAGTTCTGCCAGGGGGCAGTCCGCGCCGTCAATCCCGCCACAGGAGCGAATATCTGGCAGACCTGCTTCAACGAAGGGGCGGTGATTGGCGCAGTTACCGTTGTTCCGGGAGTTGTGACAGTTGGAGAGGGGAATGTGCTGGCTTTGATGAACGCCTCGAACGGCAATGTGCTCGCCAAACGGTTTGATTCTGGCACTTCCTCGAATAAATATTATGGCGGGCCGAGTATCTTCAATGGGGTCGCCTACATAGGCAACGAGGATGGCAATTTCTATGCCTATGGCAATACTTCACAATCCACACCCACGCCTCCTCCGTCTCCAACGATCTTGCCGACCTCAACTCCCGGCACCATCATCGCACAGGACACCTTCCATCGCGCCAACCAATCCCTCTGGGGAACAGCCTCCGACGGCAACGTCTGGGGCGCTGACGCCAATACTCAAAGCGTCTTCTCTATCACAAGCAACACTGGCCAGGTCTCGAACGGCAACGGCATTTATAACGCCGTGCTTGGACCTGCCATCGGCAATTCCGAAGTGCTGTTCAGCGGCACTATCAATAGCTTCAATAACAGCAATTTTGGCGCGGTACTGCACTGGTCAGATACCAATAACCTCTACAAAGGGTACATTGATGGCAGCAATGTGATTATTCAGAAGCGCGTGAATGGAGTTTCCACGATTATCGGCTCAACTCCATTCACCGCCACCGCTGGTACATCCTATACCGTTCGTTTCCGCATTGTAGGCTCCACGCTCACCATCAAAGCCTGGCAAACTGGCACACAAGAGCCAGCAAACTGGATGGTCACAGCGACCGATAGCACCTTCTCATCCGGGTTCTGCGGATTGCGCACCCAGGTACAAAGCGGGACAATACTCGATGTAACCTCTTTCCAGGCGATGGCACAATAAAGGTCACACTTCAGCAAGTTTGCTTTGACGCGATGAGATGAGTCGTCCCTGCCCCGTTTAGCGGGGCAGGGATGGCTCGTTCGTCTGAGAGTTGTTCACGTTCAGTGGCTCATGGACCGGTAGGCTCGCCTGGCGCTGCATGATCTGCATCAGCGGCTCGATCAGGTCGAGGGGCAGCGGGAAGATGATGGTCGAATTCTTCTCAACCGCGATCTCGGTCAGCGTTTGCAGGTAGCGCAGTTGCAAGGCAGCTGGCTGTGAGCCGATCACTTCCGCGGCTTGTGCCAACTGGGTCGAAGCTTGCAATTCTCCCTGGGCATGGATCACTTTGGCGCGCTTCTCCCGCTCGGCCTCCGCCTGTTTGGCCATGGCACGCTGCATCGTCGCAGGCAGCTCCACATCCTTGATTTCCACAGCCGTGACTTTCACGCCCCAACGCTCGGTCTGCTCGTCGATGATCGCCTGCAGATCGCGGTTGATCTTCTTGCGCTCGGCCAGCAGTTCATCCAGTTCCGACTGGCCCAGCACATTGCGCAGGGTCGTCTGACCGATCTGCGAGGTGGCCTGGTTGAAGTCCACCACATTGACCACCGCCGCAATCGGATCGACGACATAGAAGTAGAGCACCGCCGTCACCCTGATCGTCACGTTATCGCGCGTAATCACCTCTTGCGGCGGCACCGTGAGCGTGACGATCCGCAGATCGACTTTGCTCATGCGCGAGATGAAGGGGGGCACCAGGAAGAGACCCGGACCCTTCGCCCCAATCAAGCGCCCCAGCACGAAAATCACGCCGCGCTCGTACTGCTGTACCACGCGAATCGCCGAGAGCGCGATGATCACCAGAACAAGCACGAGTGCGCCAATGACAACCAATACCAGTGGATTCATAGTTAACCTCCTTGTGGATTTAAAAACTGGAGAGGAGAAAAGCCTCCCACTCCCACGTGAGACGCGGCCTCGTTGTCCGACCTGCCGCCATCATCAAGCCAGCGCTCCAACGCCTCCGCCAACATGATTACGAGGGCAACATCTCAATCGCTTCAAGTAGCAGCTCGCGTAGCTCGTCTTGTTCGACCTGTTCCTATTGTAACTGGCTCATCGCCTGCTCCTCGTTGGCTAGCATCTGTGCCATCATTGGGAAAGACCATCGCAGGGGTGGGATGGAGTCGCTTCGCCTGGCCCTCCATCCCACCTCAGACAGGCGTTGACCCGCATGGAGGGCGCACCCGCTAGCTCTCAGTATACCGGAGGTGGGAGGCGGAAGTCAGCGTACAGCAGATGACATCTCACTTCCTATCGCTTCCTAATGGTGCGCTGTGCTGGGTCATGCAAAAGGATGCATTTCCCTGTATACTACACTTGTCCACCTCTTGAAATTGGACGAGTGAAGGGAGCATACTATGATGGAGAAATCAACCGGACCAACGTCACTGACTAAGTTCAAGGATTGTCTGCGAGTCCCACCTACGTTGCGACCCCAGATAAAAGCAGACCAACAGTACATCCTGCGGGTACATATGCGTCCAGCACGGGTTCAATTGCACTCGGAGCTTCCACCAAGCGAGGTGTAGCCCTATCCTATTACAGCCGTCACAGCCCCGGATGGTTCACAAAATGAGCCTGGACGCAGTGGGAGACCGGCCAATTCGACTGTAGCGACGCTTCCGCCCTGGACGGTGGTTCATCTGCATGGAGGCCGGACGATAGCCAACAGCGACGGTTGGACCGAGAACGGCGCCCTCTCCGGTCAAATCACCACGAGCGACTATACCAACGACCAGCAGGCTACGTTACTCTGGTATCACGATCATGCCATGGGCATTACCAGGTTTAACGTGTATACTGGCCTTGCCGGACTGTACGTGATCCGCGATGCCGAGGAAGCAGCGCTGCACTTGCCGAGTGGCCCATACGAGATCCCCTTGCTGCTCCAGGACCGCAACCTGGATACGACACCCGACGGTTCACTGACCGGTCGTCTTCTGCACAAGGTCGAAGATGGTACGATGGAGTTCTTTGGCCCGTTCACACTCGTCAATGGAACCATCTGGCCGTACCTCCCGGTCGAAGCGCGGCAGTACCGGCTGCGCCTGCTCAACGGGTCGAACTCACGCTTCTATCGACTCGTGCTTCTCGATGAACAGGGGAAGCTAGCGCTCGACAAGATCACGCAGATCGGTACAGATGGGGGATTACTCGGTCGGCCGGTGGCTGTGCCACAAAATGGACTCATCCTCGCGCCCGCCGAGCGCGCCGATCTCATCGTGGACTTTCGCGCTTTGCGAGGCCAGCGGTTGACCCTGGTCAACACCGCTGGCGCGCCGTTTGATAACAGTCCGGCAACCCAACCACCTGGGACGCCCGATCTTGATAACCGGCTCCCTCACCCGGAGGTGATGGAGTTTCGCGTCTCATCGCAGCCAGTGGATGATCCCTTCGTCCTGTCCGCGACCTTGTCGTCATCGTACCGCCGGCTCGAACATGACCGGTTACCCCCGAATCACCAGCACCGACTCGTCGCCTTAGTAGAGTATCCCGACGGCATGCTCACCCTACGTGAGCTCGCAGAGGTGCAGGAAGGAGAAGCCACCGCGGGAGAAGCACTGATTGCGATGACAGACGAGCAGGGGAAAACCATGCAGTATCGCACCGTCGCTAAGCAGTTTGAGGATACCGTGAACTGGTTCGTCGCCTATGGTTCGACAGAAGTATGGAGTATCATCAACCTGACGGAAGACACCCATCCCTTCCATGTGCACCTCGTCCAGTTCCAGGCGCTCAGCAGAGACCTCTACAATAAGGAAGGCTTCAATCCAGAAACGGGAGGAACGACTGCACCTGTCTTTTTTCAAAAGCATGGGACGCTCGATGAGAACGAAATGGGCTGGAAAGACACCGTGCGGGTGAACCCGGGTGAGTTTGTCTCGATTGCCGCTACCTTCGATGGCTTCACAGGGCGCTTCATGTACCACTGTCACCTGCTGGAACACGAGGACCACGACATGATGCGCCCCTTTGTCGTGATGCCCGCGGCTGCAATGGCAGCCATGGACATGCCAGGTATGTCCATGCCGATGCCATTGCAGACCCCGACAGACATCGACAAACGGGGAGCATAAGTAGAGCATGAGCGAATTTTAGCCTCACTAGAGACGCTGTACACGAAATATGACCGTGAAAACATCACCTGGAGCCACCTGTTGCATAAACTGCTCAAACATCGGTACCACTAGAGGAAGCAGGTCCGGCATTGGTTGTTGCATACCTTCTTCCTCAAATTGCTGATCCTCTCGAAAGCGCACCGTTCGTTCAATCCCCCTTGGCGGAAGATCAAGATGCACTGTAATTGTCAAGCTATCACCGGCTCGAAGTGTTCGGTACACATCCTGCTGATACACCGTCGCGAGCAGGGATGAGAACTCAGTATCGTTTGCTGGCACTTCACGCTTCGTGACTTGAAAAACCCGTTGCCCTTGCTCGTTACTATTGACCTGGGCGACGATCCTGAATTGTGCTTCAAACATACGCTGCTCCTTGCTTTTTATATAAACGCTACGCATTCTGCTTGTTCTCGGACCTCATGAACTCACGGCCCATGATCGCCACAAGCGTCGCCATCACTCCTGTATTCCCGGTCGGAGCAGAAAGACGATCTGTAGTTATGTTATCAGACTCGTCAATTGGTCCGTAACAAAGCTCACAGAAGTGAAGCAAGCAGCAAAGCCCTTGACAAAGATAGTATGGCGGCTTATAATAGAGGCAGATAGTAAGGTACCTTAGCATAGAGAGAACCAAGGAAAAGAGGGAACCGATGGAACGCACGCTTCGCCTTTCGCCGCGGCAGCAACTCTTTTTGGACCTGGTACGCCAGGTCCCCGAAGCCGATATCGCCGCGGTAGAAACCTATTTGTACTTCGCGCGGGTTGCGAGCGATATATTTGCCAATCAGCAGGCGTTCTTTGGGCGCTACGAGCTCTCGGAAGGAAAGCTCATCGTACTCCAGCTGCTCCGCCAGGCCCCGCATTATCGTCTGACACCTTCGGCGCTAGCCGAAGCCGCCGGCGTGACGCGAGGAACGATGACCGGCTTACTCGCCGGCCTGGAGCGATCGGGGCTGGTCAAGCGCGATGAGCATCCGGAAGACGGAC